>OICD01000298.1_pt1 | contig 30865 bp, 26 predicted proteins | sample 1581161 | NCBI WGS metagenome assembly OICD01 (sample SAMEA3882546, study PRJEB24775) | human gut metagenome | biome: human-associated habitat; feature: intestine environment; material: feces | place: Netherlands | collected 2009/2010 | reverse complement strand
AGAGTACGGTTACCACGCACGGAGTCTCCACCTCGAGCAGTTGATACCCCTCTTCCGTCCATTTCTTGACGACCAGCCGGTTCCCTCCTTCGTATTTGATGCCTTCGAGGTAGGTCACCTGCGGCAGGCCGAGGTGTTCGGCGATCTGCGGGCCTACCTGGGCCGTGTCGCCGTCGATAGCCTGACGACCGGTAATTACCAGGTCGAAATCCAGCATGCGGAGAGCGCCGGCGATAGCGTTCGAGGTCGCCAGCGTATCGGCGCCGGCGAATTTGCGGTCGCTCAAATGAATCGCACGGTCGGCACCCATTGCGAAGGCTTCGCGCAGGATGTCATCGGCCTGCGGGGGACCCATCGTGATGACGGTGACGTGTGCGCCGTACTGGTCTTTCAGCTCCAGAGCCATTTCGAGTCCCGCCTTGTCGTCGGGGTTCATGATGCTGGGCACACCGTCGCGGATCAGCGTTCCCGTAACGGGATCGAGGCGGATTTCCGTCGTATCGGGAACCTGTTTTATACAAACTACAATTTTCATTCGAATATCTGTTTTTTATTGTTTTTACCTTATGTGTCCTTGCGAGGGGAGTACGACCGGCTTTGGGGTTTATTCCGAAACCGGATGCACGGTCGCCCGCCGCTATTTCAACAGTGCCGAGGAAATCACCATCCGCTGTACTTCGGAAGTACCTTCGTAAATCTCGGTGATCTTGGCATCGCGCATCATGCGTTCGACGGGGTATTCGCGCGTGTAGCCGTATCCGCCGTGGAATTGCACGGCCTTGGTCGTCACTTCCATTGCGGTTTCCGCTGCAAAGAGCTTGGCCCGGGCGGCATCGACCGAGAACGGGAGCTTCTGGTCTTTCTTGAAGGCTGCGGCACGCACTAGCAGGCGGGCGGCTTCGATTTTGGTATCCAGGTCTGCCAGTTGGAACTGGGTGTTCTGGAACTGTCCGATCGTCCGTCCGAACTGTTTGCGCTCCTTGACGTATTTCACGGTTTCGTCCATCGCCCCCTGCGCGATGCCGAGGGCTTGCGAAGCGATACCGACGCGGCCGCCGTCGAGGGTCTTCATGGCGATCTTGAAGCCTTCGCCTTCCTTACCGAGGAGGTTCTCCTTGGGGACGACGCAGTCTTCGAAGACGAGGTCGCAGGTAGAGCTGCCGCGGATACCCATCTTCTTCTCGTGCTTACCGGTGGAGAAGCCGGGGAAGTCCTTCTCAACGATGAAGGCGGTGATACCGTGGTTGCCCTTGCTCTTGTCGGTCATGGCGAACACGACGAAAGTGGAGGCAACGTTACCGTTGGTGATGAAGCACTTGCTGCCGTTGAGGACGTAGTCGCCGTTCTCGTTCTTGACAGCGGTGGTCTGCTGGCCGGAGGCGTCGGTACCGGCGCCGGGCTCGGTCAGACCGAACGCGCCGATCTTGCGGCCGGACAGAAGGTCAGGCAGATACTTCATCTTCTGCTCCTCGGTGCCGTTCTCGAAAATGGGAGCGCAGCAGAGGGAGGTGTGGGCGGAAACGATAACAGCGGTGGTGCCGCAAACCTTAGCGAGCTCCTCCACGCACATGGCATAACTGAGAACATCGCCGCCGGCGCCGCCGTACTGCTTCGGGAAGTAAATACCCATCATGCCGAGCTTGGCCATCTTTTCGACGGTCTCCATGGGGAAGCGCTCTTCCTCATCGAGTTCCTCAGCTAAAGGCTTGACTTCATTTTCTGCAAATTCGCGATACATTTTGCGGACCAGCAGATGTTCTTTGGACAGATGGAAATCCATAGTCTTTTGCTCCTTCACTATAAAAATAATTGGATTGTCTAATTTTTCACAAATCAGTTCCGTGACTCTCATTATATCCTGTGCGTTTCATTTTCGCAAGGGGAACTATCATTCCTTTTTGGAATTCGTGCTTTTCGCCGAATTCATTAAAGTCTTTTTGACATTTCCGTTCCTTTTATGACAGTTTTCTGTCATTTTCAGGAATCCTTTCCATTCCAAAAGAGAAAAGGAGAGGCAGTTTTTGTAAACTGCCTCTCCTTTTTATCCTTTTAGGGACGGATTACTTCTTGCTGTAATCGTAGAAGCCCTTGCCGGACTTCTTGCCGAGCTGGCCGCCGCGGACCATCTTCTTGAGCAGCAGAGCGGGACGATACTTCGGATCGCCGGTCTCGCTGTAGAGGACGTTCATAATGGCGAGGCACACGTCAAGGCCGATGAAGTCGCCCAGGGCGAGGGGGCCCATGGGGTGGTTCGCGCCGAGCATCATGGCCTTGTCGATATCCTCGACAGAGGCAACGCCGGTCTCGACCAGGCCGATGGCCTCGTTGATCATCGGGATCAGGATCTTGTTGACGACGAAGCCCGGAGCCTCAGCGACCTCGACAGGCTCCTTGCCGATCTCCTTGGAGAGGTTGTAGATGAAGTCGAAGGTCTCCTGCGTGGTGTTGGCGCCGCGGATGACCTCAACGAGCTTCATGCTGGGCACGGGGTTGAAGAAGTGCATGCCGATGACGGCGTGCTTGAGGCCGAGACCCATCTCGGTGACAGACAGAGAAGAGGTGTTGGTCGCGAAGACGGCGCTCTCCTTGCACATCTCGTCGAGCTCGCCGAGGAGCTGACGCTTGGTGTCCATGTTCTCCGCCACGCACTCGATGACGAGGTCGGCGTCCGCCGCGGCAGACTTCTCCTCGACGAGGATGTTGTTCAGGATGGCGTCCTTGGCCTCTTCGGTCATCTTGCCCTTCTCGACGCGCTTCTGCAGGGAAGCGGCGAGCTTATCCTTGTGGCGCTGAGCGGAAGCGACGCTGGAAGCGTACATCAGAGCGGTGTGGCCCTTGGCCGCGAAGACCTGAGCGATGCCGCTGCCCATGGTGCCGGCGCCGAAAACTGCAACTTTCATTGTGTGTATCCTCCTACAATATAAATAGATAATTCTATGGAATCACTTGTTGATAAAGGGCTCGTGCTTGCGCTTTTCGAGGAAGGCGCCCATGCCCTCCTGCTGGTCGGCGCTCTGGAAGCAGGAGCCGAAGGCCTTCTCCTCGATCACGACGGCGCGGTCAATGTCGACCTGAAGACCGTCGTTGATGGCCTGCTTGGACGCGCGCACCGCGATGGGCGCGTTGCCAGCGATCTGGCCGGCGAGCTTTTCCGCCGCGGCGTAGAGGTCAGAAAGCGGATAGACCGCGTTGACAAGGCCGATGCGGTAGGCCTCGTCCGCCTTGATGTTGCGGGCGGTGTAGATCATCTGCTTGGCCATGCCGGGGCCGACGAGGCGGGCAAGGCGCTGTGTGCCGCCAAAGCCCGGCGTGATGCCAAGGCCTGTCTCGGGCTGGCCGAAGACGGCGGTATCGGAGCAGATGCGGAAGTCGCAGCTCATCGCGAGCTCGCAGCCGCCGCCGAGGGCATAGCCGCCCACCGCCGCGATCGTCGGGATGGGGAACGCTTCGAGCTTGCGCATGACGTCGTTGCCCTGCTTGCCGAAGGCCTCGGCCTCCTCCTTGCTGAGCTCCTTCATCTGCGCGATGTCCGCGCCGGCGACAAAGGACTTCTCGCCCGCGCCGCGGACGATCAGGCAGCGGATCTCACTTAAGTCCACCGCGTCGAGCGCGGCATCGAGATCGGCGAGCACCTGAGAATTGAGCGCGTTGAGCGCCTTCTCGCGGTCAATGATGAGATAGGCAATGTTGCCCTTGGGTTCATATTTGACAAAAGACATCGTGTGTCTCCTCCTGTCTTCTTCAACTCCCCCCTATTATATGGGCGGCAAGGCATATTTGCAAGAGAAAAATCACTTTTTTCAAAAAAGTTTCACACTTTTCCAGTGTCATTGCAAGAAACGTTGCATTTTTAATGATCTTTTCTCCCAATGCAGCAACTCTTGTATAAAATTTTTAAAATGACTTGTCTCTTGCACCAATTTTCGATATGATAGGCTTTAATTATAGGAAAACGAGGTTCATTCTATGCGAATGCGCAAAAAGAAAAACCTGCTTCCCCGCATGGAGCGGTGCGGGGCGTATCAGATCAAGGACCCCTACGAGCGCAAGGGCCGCTGGCACGACTTGATGCCCGAGGCGAAGGAAATTCGCGTGGAGCTCGGCTGCGGCAAGGGCCGCTTCACCGTCGAGACAGCCGCGGCGGAGCCCGACGTGCTGCTCATCGCGGTCGAAAAGGTGCCCGACGCGATGGTCGTCGCGATGGAGCGCGCGGCGAAGGCAGAGCTGCACAACGTCTTCTTCATCGACATCGACGCCAACCAGCTCCCTGAGATTTTTGATCAGGGCGAGGTCGACCGCATCTATGTCAACTTCTGCGACCCGTGGCCTCCCAAGCGGCAGGCCAAGCGTCGGCTGACGCACGGCAATTTCTTGAAGCTCTACCGCAAGGTGCTCAAGGACAACGGCCAAATTCATTTCAAGACCGACAACGACCCGCTGTTTGAGTGGTCGATCGAGGAGATCCCGCAGTTCGGCTTCACCCTCTCTGAGGTCACACGCGATCTGCACGCGAACGGACAACGCGGCGTGATGACCGACTACGAGGCCAAATTCTATGCCGAGGGCAAGAACATCAACCGCTGCGTCGCCACGATGCAGCCGTGGGAAGAGCCCGAGGAAGAGGATACGCCCGAAGAGGCGGACGAAACGGCTGAATAAAAGGAAGGCTTTCAGCCTTCCTTTTTGCTTTCTTCCAGATACGGCGAATACATCATCACCGCGTCGTTCACGGCGACAGGCGTCTCCGCGAGCAGCTTGCCCTGCAAATCAAACGTCTGCCGGTAGAGCTCGTTGTGGCGGATGTAGCCGCCCCAGTACTGCGCTCGCATCTCGTGGCTGCGCTCGACGACCTCATAGCGCTCGGTCGGCTCGGCGCTCACGCGCCACTCGCCCTCAAGGTCTGTTTTGCCGACGCGGACGCGCATCTGATAGGTGTCCTGTGTGTCGTTGCGGATCATCAGGTCAAGATAGGGGTAAAAGCAGGTCGCACCGCTGCCGAACGGCTGCGTGCGGTTCGCGTCGGGAAAGACGTCGTAGCCGTGGCGGTGGCGCTCGACGACCGTGAGCGGCGTGTGCAGCGTCATCCAGTAGATAAGGTTTGAGAGCTGGCAGAGCCCGCCGCCCGTCGCGGCCAGATATCCGCCGTTGCGCAGGATCATGCCGGGCAGATACCCCTTCCCCGCCGTCGGCTTTCCGATGAGATACCAGTAGCTCATCGTTTCACCGGGGCGCAGCAAAAGCCCGTCGAGCCGCGCACAGGCGAGGTGGAGATTCGTCACCTTGTTGCGCTGGAGCTGCATGTCGACGTCCTTGAGCTTTCGCATGAGCGGCGTATGGTGGGAAACCGCCTGATATGCTAAGTCTTCCCCGCTGCGCTCGCGCGCAAAATGCTTCCGCATCGAAAGCCATCTGAGTTTTCGCTGCGCGCTGAAATACGCGCCGCCGAGCTTCAGCCGCAAATTAGAGCGTTTTTTCGGTTCGCGGACGGTCATATGCTTCCCTCCCCTGTTTTTCTGCTTTTATAGACGCAAAACGGCGGGAAAAAGTTCCAACATTTTCTTATTTCAGGCTCATCACGTAGATTTGACACGGGTTCCACTCGTCCCAGAGCGTCGGGAATACCTCAAACTCGCCAAAACCGAGGGCGAGATAGAAGCGGTTCGTCGCGTCGTACTCAGGGTACTTCCCCATCTGCACGGTCTTGACCTGCAAAAACGAGTAGCCAAGCTCCTTCGCCCGGTGCTTCGCTGCGGCAAAGAGCATCTTGCCGACGCCGCGGCGGTGGTATTCTTTCAGCACGCCCATGACATAGAGTTCCGCCGTATCCCTCCCCGTTTCGGCAAGGTAAAGGAAGCCGACGGCGTTCTCGCCGTCGAACGCGGCGAAAAACGGCTGCTTAACACTCTTTTCGATGTATTCCTCGCGCGCCTCTGGAATGCCGAACCAGTCGGGCAGTGATTCTAAAATCAAGCGCGTAATGCGCCGCTTTTCATCGGGAGTCGTAATTTCTCTGATCTCCATAGTTCTCTCCATAGATTTCGTTTGCAAAAAAGCGGTATGGCAATGCCATACCGCTTTTTGATGTACGTTACCGCTGGCCCTTGTCGTAGGGGATGCCCTCGGCCTTGGGGGCGCGGGAGCTCTTGGACGTGAACGCCAGCACGAGCAGCGTGACGATATACGGCAGCATACGGTAGAGATGGGCGCTGATGCCGATCTCCGCCAACATGAAGACGCCGTCGCCGTTGATGTCGATGCTCGCATAGCTTGCCGCGATGCACTTGAAGAGGCCGAACAGCAGCGAGGAGACCGCGATATTCACAGGCTTCCAGTTGCCGAAGATCATAACCGCCAACGCGAGGAAGCCGAAGCCCGCAACGTCGCCGTTCGAGGCGCAGTTTGCCGTTGTCAGCGCATAGACGAAGCCGCCCATGCCCGCGAGCGCGCCGGAAATGGTCGTGCCAGCGTAGCGCATCTTGTAGACGTTGATGCCCAGCGAATCCGCCGCCTGGGGATTTTCGCCGCAGGCGCGCAGGCGCAGGCCGAAGCGCGTCTTATAGAGCAGGATCGACAGGATGATGAAAAGCAGGATGCAGACGTAGGTCGCAAGGTAGACCTTGTTGACGAACGTCTCGCCGAAAAAGCCGAGGTCGGTGTTCTTGTCGATGCCGAGCGTAGACTTTTTGATCATGAACCAGCTCGCCGCGTCGCCCGTGAGCATCTGCAGCGTATTCTGGTTGGCGATGATGCGGATGAAGAACAGCACCAGTGCGGGGGCCATCAGGTTCAGCGCCGTGCCGCCGATGGTCTGGTCAGCGCGCAGGTTGATAGAGGCAAAGCTCAGAAGCAGCGAGAACAGCGCGCCGAAGGCCGCCGCGACCAGCATCGTGAGAAGCTCCACGCCCTGAAGTGCGACCCAGTTGCCGCTCTGCTTGAGGGAGAGGATGGCGTCGCTCGTCTGCAGAATGCGCACGAACCAGACGCCGATGAATGCGCCGAAGACCATGATACCTTCGAGCGCCAGGTTGATGATACCGCTGCGCTCGGCGAACACGCCCGCAAGCGCCACGATCATCAGAGGGACGGCATAAATGAGCGTCTGCTGAATGAGGAATGTCATTTCGCGTCGCCTCCTTTCTCCGTTTCCGCTTGTGCACCGGCTGGTGCGGAAGCTGCCGCCGGTGCGGGCTCCGCGTTGGCATCCGCGCCGTCGTCCTTCTTCTTGCCGAGCTTGCCGATCCACATCTTGATGACCAGCGAGAAGGCGCTGAGGTACACGATGACGGCGATGATGACGTTCGTGATGTACTCGTTATAGGCCGTCAGGTTCGTCAGCTGCAGGCCCGAGATATCGAGCATCGACATGAACAGCGCCGTGAAGATGATGCCGATGGGGTTACAGGAGGCGAGCATCGCAACAGGGATGCCGTTGAAGCCGATGGCAGGGAGCGACTGGTACGTGGACCAGAAGAACTCTGTGTTGCCGGAGAGATAGTAGAGCGAAGCGCCCGCCGCGCTCAGTCCACCCGCGATCGCCATGGAGATGACGATGTTGCGCTTGTCGGCGATACCGGCGTAGCGCGCGGCATGACGGTTGGAACCGCAGGCTTTGAGCTGATAGCCGAACGTCGTCTTGGACATCATCACGTAAACGGCGATTGCAAAGACGATGGCGATGAGGATGCCGCCGTTGACCTGGGAGTTCGGGAAGAGCTTGTCAAGGCCCATCTTCGCGGTGGCAACGCCGTTGTAGGTCGTCTTGTAGATGTAGCCGGTCTTGGTGGACTCGGTGACGTTCTTAAAGTTGCTGATATCAAAGAGCCATGTGACGAGGTTCGCCGCGATCCAGTTCGTCATGATGCAGGCGAGCACCTCGTTGATGTTGAGCAGGGCCTTGAAAAGGCCGGGGATCGCGCCCCAGATCGCGCCCGCGAGCGTGCCGCCGAGGAAGGCGAGCAGCCAGATGAGCGTGGTGGACATCGTCTCGGACGGAAGACCGAGGGCGATGGAGAGCGACACGAGCGTACCGATGAGGTACTGGCCCGGCGCGCCGATGTTGAAAAGGCCTGTTTTATACGCCATGCCGACGGAAAGGCCCGTCATGATGAGCGGCGCGGCACGGAAGAGCATGTTGCCGATATTCGTCGGGTTGAAGCCCCACGTCAGCGTGCCGGAGGCGTCGCGTCCCGTGGAAAACAGGCCGCCGAACACGATGCGGATGCCGTCCCACGCCGAGGAGATCGAGAGGTTCGGGCTCGTGAGGCCGACGATCAAAATGACGATGCTGCCGACGGCGAGGCCAATCAGGATCGAGAGGACGGACGCCGCGACGGTCTTGAAGCCTTCGCTTTGCAGGAAGTGTTCTTTTTTCATACGGCCGCCTCCTCCTTCGCCATGCGCTTGGCGCCGGCCATGTAAAGGCCGAGCTCTTCGACGGTGGTTTTCTTCGGGTCGAGCTCGCCGACGATCTCACCCTCGTACATGACGAGGATGCGGTCAGAGAGGCTCATGACCTCGTCCAGCTCGAGCGAGACGAGCAAGATCGCCTTGCCGCGGTCGCGCTCGGCGACGAGCTGGCTGTGGATGAATTCGATCGCGCCGACGTCCAAGCCGCGCGTGGGCTGCACGGCGACGATGAGGTCCTTGTCGCGGTCGACCTCGCGGGCGATGATGGCCTTCTGCTGGTTGCCGCCGGACATGGAACGCGCGCGCGTAATCGCGCCCTGGCCGCTGCGCACGTCGAACTTGTCGATCAGGTAGTTGGCATAGTCGCGCACAGCCTTGTTATTGATAAAGCCGTGGTTTTCAAAGCGCGGCTCGTTGAAGCGCTGGAGCACCATGTTCTGCTCGAGTGTGAAGTCGAGCACGAGGCCGTGCTTGTGGCGGTCTTCGGGAATATGGCTCATGTGCTCGCCGCGGTGGCGGATGGAGGCATGAGAGATATCCTTGCCGCAGAGGGTGATCGTGCCGGAGGACGGCTTGTCAAGGCCTGTCAGGCCGTAGACAAGCTCCGTCTGGCCGTTGCCGTCGATACCGGCGATGCAGACGATCTCGCCCGCGCGGACGGTGAACGAAACGTCGTTCACGGCGTTGCGCTTCTGCACGTGGGAGTGGACGCAGAGGTGGTCGACCTTCAAGACCTCGCCCGCGGGCTTGGCCTCGTCCTTGGTGACCTCGAGCTGCACGGGGCGGCCGACCATCATGTTGGAAAGCTCCTGCTTGGTGGTCTCGCTCGTGTTGACCGTGCCGATGTACTTACCCTTGCGCAGGACGCTCACGCGGTCGGAGACCTCCATGATCTCGTTGAGCTTGTGGGAGATGAAGAGGATGGATTTGCCTTCGCGGGCAAACTCCTTCATCGTGGCCATCAGCTCTTCGATCTCCTGCGGAGTGAGCACCGCGGTCGGCTCGTCGAAGATGAGGATCTCGTTGTCGCGATACAGCATCTTCAGAATTTCGACGCGCTGCTGCATGCCGACCGTGATATCCTCGACCTTGGCGTCAAGGTCGACGTTCAGGCCGTAGCGCTTCGAGATCTCTTCGACCTTTTTGCGCGCCTCCTTCTTCTGCAAAAAGCCGCACTTCGTCGTCTCCGCGCCGAGGATGATGTTGTCGAGCACCGTAAAAACGTCCACCAGCTTGAAATGCTGGTGCACCATGCCGATGCCGAGCGCGGTGGCGTCGTTCGGGTCCTTGATGGACACGACCTCGCCGTCCTTTTTGATGATACCCTCCTCCGGCTGATAAAGGCCGAAGAGAACCGACATTAAGGTCGATTTTCCCGCGCCGTTTTCACCGAGCAGGGCATGGATCTCGCCCTTTTTGAGCTGTAAGGTGATGTTGTCATTGGCGATAATACCGGGGAATTTTTTGGTGATGTTCAGCATTTCGATCGCATACTGATTCTCCAAGTTTTTTCGCCCTCCTTCCGTTTTGATGGCCCGCACGCGCTGCGCTGCGAGGACGGAAACCATAACTACATTATACTATATCACGTTTTCCGATGAAAAGCAAAAGGTTTTCGCATGTCTTTCCCTGTCAGAAATGTGAAAAAGAACGGAAGACCGAAGTCTTCCGTTCTTTTATGTATGCGCTATTGGGAATTAGCCGCCGATGTAGTTGACGTTGACGTTGCTCAGGCCGGCGGTGGAGGGGTCAGCCATCTTGTCATTGTTGTCGATGGTGATGTCGCCGTTGAGGACCTTCTGGAAGAGGTCTTCATAGTCGGCAACGGAGAAGTTCTCCATGGACCAGGTAGCGGTCGGCAGGCCAACAGCGTTCTCGGTGACACCGAGAGCGGTCTTAACGCCACCAATCTCGGAGAAGGTGCCGTCGTAGACCTTGGCGATGGCCCACTCGGCAGCGTCGCTCAGGCCCTTCATAGCGGAGGTGACGACGGTCTCGGACTCGCTGGACTGGTCGACGTCGACGCCGACGACCTTGCCGTCCTCAGCGGAAGCGGCAGCGGCGACGGACTGGAACATGGAACCGCCGCAGGCGAAGACGATCTCAGTGCCGTTGGAGTACCAGCCGGAGACCATGGTCTGCAGCTCGGGGGAAGCCTGGAAGGAAGCGCCGTACTCCCAGGAGTAGTTCAGGTCGACGGTCTTATCCATTTCCTTAGCAGCGTCGTTGGCGCCCTGAGCAAAGCCCCAGCCGTAACGGATGCAGGCGGGGTTCGTGCCGCCGCCGCCGCCGGTGAAGCCGAGCTTCTCATAGCCTTCCTTGACGACAGCGTAACCGGCGAAGTAGCCGCACTGCTCTTCGCAGAATGCAACAGCCGCGACATTGGAGAGATCATTACCGTTCTCGTCCGCAACAGGGTCACCATCAATGAAAACGAAAGAAGTGTCGGTGAATTCAGCCGCAGCTCTGGCGAGGGCAGCACCCTGCATGAAGCCGGCGCAGACAACGACCTTGGCGCCGCCGTCCACGGCAGCCTTCATGGCGTCGTAACGGTCGTCATCGGTAGCCTGATCGCCGTTGGCGGGCTGATAGTACTTGTAGCTCAGGCCGTTGTTGGCGGCATAGAGCTTCACGCCGTCGAAGGTGCCCTGGTTGAAGGACTTATCCTTCAGCTGGCCAACGTCGGTGACGAACGCGACTTCATACTTGCCGTCCTCGGACGTCATGTTGTCGTCGATATCGTCAGGATTGGTGTAAGTGGTGGTCCCGCCCTGCTGATCGTCAGTGTTGTTGGCATCCTGGTTGTCGTCGGTCTTCTTATCACCGCAGGCAACGAGGGACAGAACCATGACGAGAGCGAGAAGCAGCGCAAAAAACTTCTTCATTCTTCTATCCTTCCTTATTTTTCCGGTCGGCGGCGAGCCGCTCTCCGGTTTATTTTGAAGTGCGGATGCACTTCGTCTGACAGTATAGCAAAAGCAAAGGGGAGAATCAAGTCCGATTCTCCCCAATTTTACTTTTTTTGTGATAATTGATGGGATTCTTTACAAAAAGTCCACACTTTTTACACGTTATTTTCTCAGTCGAGCTTCAGGTCGCCGTCCTTGACCCAGCCGAGGCGGCGGCAGACCATATTGATGAGCGGAGCAAGGATGGCAGGCAGCACGATGGCGACGAGGATGAGGCCCAGCCAGTCAAAGCCCGTTGGGCTCATGGCCGCCGCACCCTTGGCGACAGCCTCCTCGCTCGGGGAGATCCAGCCCGTCCACACGCCGATGAGGCCGCACAGGCCGCAGGTACCCATACCGGAGTTGATCGGCGCTCCGTTCATTTCAAGATGGAACACACACGTGGCGATGGGGCCGGTGATGGCGGAGGCGAGCGTCGGCGCGATCCAGACGCGGGGATTTCTGACAATGTTCGGCATCTGGAGCATGGAGGTGCCGAGTCCCTGAGAGACAAGGCCGCCCCAGCGGTTTTCCTTAAAGCTCATCACGGCGAAGCCGACCATCTGCGCGCAGCAGCCTGCGACGGCCGCGCCGCCGGCGATGCCCGTAAGTATCAGCACCTGGCAGATGGCAGCGGACGAAATGGGCAGCGTGAGCGCGACGCCCACGAGCACGGAGACGGCAATGCCCATCCAGAACGGCTGGAGCTTGGTCGCATTGTCGATGATAATGCCAAATGCCGAGGCCGCCGTGCCGATGGGCGGGGCGATCCACTTGGCGAGCGCGACGCCGACCAGGATGGTCACGGCGGGCGTCACTAAAATGTCGATCTTCGTCTCCTTGCTCACGGCCTTGCCGCACTCGGCGGCAAGGATCGCGATGATGAGCACGGCGAGCGGGCCGCCCGCGCCGCCCTCGGCGTTGGCCGCATAGCCCACCGCCGCGAGGGAGAAGAGCACCATCGGGGGTGCCTGCAGCGCGTAGCCGATGGCAATGGCCATCGCAGGGCCGGAGACGAACATCGCATAGGTGCCGATATCCGTCAGAAACGGAACGCCCAGCTGCGCGCCGAGCGTCTTGATGATCGTGCCGATGAGCAGCGAGCAGAAGAGGCCCTGCGCCATTGCGCCGAGCGCATCGATGCCGTAGCGCTTGGCTGAAACTTCAATGTTTTTGCGTTTGCAGAACGCTTTGAATTTTTCCATGATATCCTCACAGCCTAAAAATAAAATAGTGTCATATGCAGGTGTCTTGACACGTGCACATGACACTATAATCGCTTGTGTGAGGATTGTCAACCCTTAATTTCCGTTTTCCTCCAGCAGGACGCGCAGTGCGCGCAGCGCACTCTTCGTGCGCTCGAACGCCGCCTCGTCGGGACAGGAGAGCGTGTGCAGGTGGATGCCGTCGGTGAGACTGGACAGCGGCTCCGCCTTTTTGCAGCGCTCAATGAACTGGCTGACCTCATAGCGGTTCGAAATTTGCAGCGGGCCGGTGAGCTGGCCGTAGATGGGGTGGTCGACGATGACGTCGATGACCGTACAGCCGTTGTCGACGATGGCGTTGAGCTCGGCTTCCATCTCCTGCGGCGTGTGCTTCACGGCGACACGGCGGAGGATGCCGCGTGCCTCCTTCGGCGTCACATAGCCGCGCGGAGTGGCGAGAATTTCCTCGCCCGAGGAGCGCAGCAGCGCGATATCGCCCACGATGATCTGGCGCGAGACGGAGAATTTTTCCGCCAGCGCGGAGGCGCTGACCGGCGCGTCCGCCGCGCGCAGCACGTCGGCAATGGCCTTTCGCCGCTCGTCAGAATGCATTCGCTCTTCCTCCCCTTTTCGCGCAAAAGCGCCAAATTTCGATTACTTTTCGTATTATTAAAATCAGAAATTACAGTTCGTTGTCAGATTTTGCCGATTTAATACTCAAAGCAGCTGCCGCCGACGAACTCTCGCACGATGGAGTCGCGCGGGACATAGTCCGTGCGCAGCGACGGCACGGAGTTGACAACGTCCATCAGGTCGCTCAGCCCGTGCTCGGCGATAAACTGATCGTCGAGCTGGCTGTAAAACTCGGGGATCTCCTTCAAATACCGCGCGAGGATGCACGGCTCGTAGTCGTGGAACGTGTCGATGTGGATGCTCGCGTTCGGCTTGTTCGGCATGATGTAGTTGAGCTCGCCGCGGTCGACACTCTCGGCGCGCTCGACGGTCTGACGCAGCGAATGGCCGCGGCCCTGATAGTCGCGGATCATGCGGCGCGCCACGCGCAGCTGCTCGGGACGAACGATGCGGTCCTTGTGCGTGATGATGCGCGTACGCGGGGCAACGTAAACGCCCGTAGCTTCGCTTCTGAGCTGGTCGAAAATCAGCGGGTTGAGCATGTGGATGCCCTCGGCGATGATGACGGCGTCCTTGTCGCCCTGCATGGGCTTGTAGCCGCCGACGCCGCCTGCCTTGAAGTCGTAGACCGGCAGCTCCACGAGCTCGCCGTCCATCAGGCGGTGGATATCCTCGATGAGTAAATCGCGGTTCACGCAGTAGGGCGACTCCCAGTCGCTCGCCTCGGGCGGGCGCTGATCAAGCGGCAGGAAAAAGTTATCCATGCTGAGCATGCACACCTTGACGCCGAGGTTTTCGAGGTATTCGCGCAGGCGCATCGCCGTCGTCGTCTTGCCCGAGCCGCTCGGGCCCGTCAGGCAGACGATGGGCTTTTGCCCCTTGTTCATTAAAATGCTCGCCGCGGCGGAGCTGATCTTGTCGTGAAAGACCTCCTCGCAGCGCAGGACGAAGCGGGTGTCGTCCTTCATGTTGGTCACAATGTTTTCAATGTCGATCACGCGCATGGCATGATAATCTCCTTACTTTTTGGATTCTGCCGCCATCTTTACGGCTGTTTCGAGCGCGATTTTCATCATGGCGGTGAAGCTCGTCTGCCGCGCCTCGGGCGAAAGCTCCTCGCCGGTGAGGATATTGTCGGAGATCGAGCAGAGGGAAAGTCCGCGCTTTTTCGTATAGGCGGCGTTGCAATAGAGGGCGGCGGCCTCCATCTCGATGGCGAGCACGCCCATGTCCGCCCACTTGAGCGACGGGTTCGACGCGTCGTAGAACGTGTCGGACGAGTAGAGGTTGCCGACGTCCATGCGGACGCCGAGCTCCTTCGCCGATTCGACGGCGGCGGAGAGCAGCTGAAAGTCCGCGATGGGGGCAAGTGTGCCGCCAAGGCCGTACTGCGCGGCGTAGTTCGAGTTGGTGCACGCACCCATGCCCGCGACCACGTCACCGAGCTTCAAGTCCTTTTGCAGCGCGCCCGCCGAACCCACTCGGATGATGCTCTCGACATCGTACTGCGTGAACAGCTCGTAGGAGTAGATACCGATGGACGGCATCCCCATGCCGCTGGCCATCACGCTGACGGGAACGCCCTTGTAGGTGCCTGTGTAGCCCTGCACGCCGCGGACGTTGTTGACGAGCTTTGGTTCATCTAAAAACGTTTCGGCAATGAATTTCGCGCGCAGCGGGTCACCGGGCATCAGAACGGTCCTGGCGAAGTCGCCCTTTTTCGCGCTGTTATGCGGAGTCGGCATATTGAGCCCTCCCCTTTCTTAAAGTTCGCCCTTGGCCTCGAGCTCCTTGACGGCCTTGACGATGCGGGACGTGCCGAGGCGGTCGGCGCCGAGCTTGAGGAAATCTTCGGCGTCCTGCAGGCTCGCGATGCCGCCGGCGGCCTTGATCTTCTTGCCGTTGGTCATGTGGGCGGCCATGAGGGCGACATCCTCGCGGGTCGCGCCGCCGCCGGCAAAGCCCGTGGAGGTCTTGATATAGTCGGCGTGAGAATTGGAGACGACCTCGCAGAGCTTGATCTTCTCTTCGTCGGTGAGCAGGCAGGTCTCGATGATGACCTTTAAGATGTTGCCGTGGCAGGAGATTTTCACGGAGTTGATCTCCTGAAGGATCTTGTCGTACTGGCCCTCCTTGACCCAGCCGAGGTTGATGACCATGTCAATCTCGGTCGCGCCGTCGGCGACGGCGGACTCGGCCTCCATGCACTTGATGCCGCTGGGCGTGTAGCCGTTGGGGAAGCCGATGACCGTGCAGATGGGCAGCTGGCCGAAGCCATAGTGCTGCTGCTCGGCAACGTAGTGCGCGGCGTGATTCACATAGGTCTGCGGGATGCAGACGCTCGCGCAGCCGTATTTGATGCCGTCGTCACAGATCTGCTTGATGTCCTCCCAGGTGGCGGTCTGCTTGAGGAGGGTATGGTCAACGTGCTTGAGAATTTCCTTAACGTCCATGATATATTTCCTTTCTGTCGTTGAAAGCGTATTTGATCAAAAATCGTTTTATTTTAGCATGTTTCCGTGCTTTTGTCTACCGTTTCGGCAGGTCTCTTACAGTGCGCTGCCGAAATACTCCGTCATCGCGCGGATCAGGAATTCATAGTCCTGCACGCCCGCGGTCTCCCACGAAGAGTGCATCGCGAGCTGGGGCAGGCCGATGTCCACCGTGCTGACCGGCACGAGCGTATCGGAGATCGAGCCGAGCGTCGAGCCGCCGGCAAGGTCGGAGCGGTTGGACATGACCTGCGTGGGAACGCCCGCGTTTTCGCACACGGCGCGGAAAACAGCGCAGGAGCGGCCATCGGTCGCGTAGCGCTGATTGGCGTTGAACTTGATGACGACGCCCTCGTTCATATACGGGCAGTTGTCGGGGTCGGCGTATTCACCGTGGTTGGGGTGCTGGGCGTGCGCGTTGTCCGCCGAGACGAGGAAGCTGCGCGCGAGCATCATCTGGAGCTCCTGCTCGTCCTTTCCGAGGCACAGGGCGATGCGGCGCAGCGTGTCGCGCAGGAACGTTGAGCCCGCACCCTGCTTGGTGGACGAGCCGACCTCTTCATTGTCGAAAATGCAGCAGACAGCGATATTTCCGCTCTCCTTCGCCGCAAGGAAGCCCTCGAGGCAGCCGCAGGCGCACTCGAGATCGTCGAGCTTGGGAGAAAGGATGTACTCCTCGTTCTCGCCAAGCAGCGTCCCCTCGCCGCGGCAGTAGAGGAACAGGTCGCTGCCGAGGATGTCGTTTTCTGCAACGTCCGCGGCTTTGGCGACGATGGGCAGGATGCCGCCGCTGTCTTTGCCGCCGAGCAGCGGCAGCGTGTCGATATTCGCGAGGTACTTCATGCCGTCGTTCGCCGTGCGGTTCATGTGGATGGCGACATTGGGAATGACGAGCAGGTCGCGGTCGACGCTCACGAGTTTTTCGACGATCTCGCCGTTTGCGCGCACGAAGACGCGGCCCGCGACGGAGAGTGGGCGGTCGAACCACGTGGACATCAGCATGCCGCCGTATTTTTCGGTCGAGAGCTGGACATAATGCGCGCTGCGGCGGTCGGGATGCTCTTTTAAACGGAACGCTGGCGAGTCGGAGTGCGCCGCAGCCATGGCGAAGCCGCCGTCGATCATCTCCGGCACGCGGAAGGCGATGGTGCTCGAGCCGTTGCGGCGGACGAAATACTTCCCGCCGGGGGCTACCTCCCAGCGTTCGCGTTCGGAAAGCTCGGTATAGCCGTTTGCGAGGAGCTTTTGGCGGATGTTCTCGGTCACATGGTAGCAGGTGGGGCTATTTTTGATAAAATGCAGCAGTTCTCTTGCCGGTGCATGTTGCATGGTGATGTCCTCCACAGTTTATTTTTGTTTGGCGGTATTATAGCACACGTCATGCTTCTCGGCAAGCGGACACTCCCTCTGTGCCGCACAAAACAGGGGCAGCATTTGTGCATTTGTCCATATTTGGTGGAATTATAGTTGATTCTTTTATCGAAATCCTTTATAATACAGTTGATTTCCGTCCCCCCTCCCGCATCGAGCGGGCTTTTGTTTGCGCTCTTAAGCTGGAAGGAGACTATTTCTATGAACGAATCCTCTTCTCCCGCGCCAGCTCCGGTCTCACCGCTGTGGACGCGGGATTTCACTATCATCACATTGGGCAGCGTGATCTCGATGCTGGGCAATTCGATGTCCGGCTTCGCGCTGAGCCTGCTCGTACTGGATTACACGGGCTCGAACCTGCTCTATGCCATCTATATTGCGACATTTACGCTGCCGCAGATCGTCATGCCGATCTTCTCGGGCGCGATCCTCGACCGCTTTTCGCGCAAGAAGACGATCTACACGCTGGACTTCCTTTCCTCCGGGGTCTACCTTGTCGCTGCGCTGATCCTGAGCCGCGGCTGGTTCAGCTTTCCGATGCTCGCGGTCTTCTGCTTTATCATCGGCTCGATCAACAGCATCTACTATGTCGCCTACGACAGCTTCTATCCCCTGCTGATCTCTGAGGGGAACTACTCCAAGGCCTACTCCATCGCGAGCGTGCTGGAGACGCTCTCGGCGCTCATCATCCCGATCGCAACGTACTTTTATAATCTCTTCGGCATTGCGCCGCTGCTCGGCATCAACGCGCTGTGCTTCTTCATCGCCGCGACGGCGGAGACGCAGATCCGCGCCGAGGAACACTACATCGAAAAGCAGCGTGCCGCGCTCGCGCTCGAAGGGCAGCATTCCTCGGGCCGCCAGCTCCTGCGCGACATCAAAGAGGGCTTTCGCTATCTGATAAGTGAAAAGGGGCTTCTGCGCGTGGCCATCTATTTCACATTCAGCATGCTGGCCTCGGGCGCGTCGCAGGTCATCACGCTGCCGTACTTCAAGTCGACATTCGATAACGGCGAATACATCTATATGCTCGTCTGGGGCATGGCGATCTTCGGCCGCGCCATCGGCGGCGGCATCCATTATAAAATCAAGCTGCCTGTGCAGCATAAGTATTCCATTGCCCTGATGGTTTATGTCGTCATCTCGCTGTGTGAGGGCTTCTATCTCTACTGCCCGCTGCCGGTGATGATGGTCTCGTGCTTTTTAACGGGTATTCTCGGCGTGACGAGCTACACCATCCGCATCTCCGCCACGCAGAGCTACGTGCCCGACGAGAAAAAGGGCCGCTTCAACGGCGCGTTCAACATGCTCAACACCGTCGGCAGCTTCACGGGCAATCTGCTCGCGGGCGCGCTGGTGGCGTTTCTCCCCGTGCGCGGCGTGCTGACGGGCTTCATGCTCGTCACGGCGGCCGCGGCGGTCGTCGTCATCGGCGGCGGACGCAGGGACGTGTCCGCGATCTATAACCGGCAAGAATAAGAAATGTAACAATAAAAATTTGATGGAGGAAACAACATGAAATTTTCCGAAATGACCTACACCCGCCCCGATCCCGCGGCGAGCAAGCAGCGCCTTTCCGCGCTGACGGCGGAACTCAAGGCCGCCAAGAGCTATGAGGAAGCGCGCAAGGTGTTCCTTTCGCAGCAGGAGCTGATGAGCCACATCTCCACCGCCGCGACGCTCGCGAGCATCCGCCACTCGATCGACACGCGAGACAAATTCTACGACGGCGAGGAAAAATTCTGGAACAACTTCAACCCCGAGCTTGAGGAATACAATCAGGCGTGGACGGCAGCGATGCTCGAAAGTGCCTTCCGCGCGGACTTTGAGAAGGAATACGGCGATCTGATGTTCGTCAACGCCGAGATCGCGCTCAAGACCTTCTCCCCCGCCATCATTCCTGAATTGCAGCAGGAAAACGACCTGACGCAGGAGTATGAAAAGCTGCTCGCCTCGGCGCAGATCCCGTTCGAGGGCAAGGTCTACACCCTCTCGCAGCTCTCCCCGTTCAAGACCTGCGCTGACGATGAAAAGCGCCTTGCCGCGTGGAAGGCCGAGGGCCAGTGGTACAAGGGCAATCAGGCAAAATTCGACGAGCTCTACGACAAGCTCGTAAAACTCCGCGACGCGATGGGCAAAAAGCTCGGCTACGAGGGCTATACCACGCTCGGCTACTACCGCATGGGCCGCAACTGCTATACGAAAGACGACGTCGAAAAGTTCCGCGAGGCGGTCGTCAAGTATCTCGTCCCCGTGGCTGACAAGGTGTACCGCGAGCAGGCCAAGCGTCTGGGCAAGCAGTATCCGATGAGCTTTGCCGACAACGCGCTCGAATTCCGTTCCGGCAATCCCCGCCCCGCGGGCACGCCGGACGACATTCTCGCCCAGGGTATGAAGTTCTACAGCGAGCTCTCGCCCGAGACGAAGGAATTCTTCGAAACGATGCTGCGCGACGAGCTGCTCGACGTGCTCTCGACCGAGGGCAAGCAGGCGGGCGGCTACTGCACGAGCATCATGGACTATGAGGTTCCCTTCATCTTCGCCAACTTCAACGGCACGCAGCACGATGTCGAGGTCGTGACGCACGAGGCCGGTCACGCCTTCGAGGCCTGGACGAACCGCAAGCGCATCCCCATCGACTACATCTGGCCGAGCATGGAGGCCTGCGAGGTCCACTCGATGTCTATGGAGTTCTTCGCCGAGCCATGGGCAGACGGCTTTTTTGGCCCCGACGCGAAAAAGTTCCTCTACAGCCACCTCTCCGGCGCGCTGACGTTCATCCCCTACGGCACGATGGTCGACCACTTCCAGCACATCGTGTATGAAAAGCCCGAAATGACGCCCGCCGAGCGCCACGCCGTTTGGAAGGAGCTTCTCGGCGTCTACATGCCGTGGATGAAGCTTGACGGCGAGATCCCGTTCTACTCTGAGGGCATGGGCTGGCAGCGCCAGCACCACATCTATTCGAGCCCCTTCTATTATATTGACTACTGCCTTGCCCAGACCGTGGCGCTCGAATTCTGGGCGATGATCCGCAAGGACGTGGGGAACGCCTGGCAGCACTACATGGCCTACACCGTGCAGGGCGGCAGTCGGACGTTCACCGACCTTCTCAAAAACGCCGGCCTTGAAAGTCCGTTTGACGAAGCGTGCCTTCGCGGCGTGTGCGCCGAGGCGGAGAAGGCGCTCGCGGACTTTGACCTCACGGGCATCGAATAATGGGCGAACAGCACAAAAAGCACAGCCGCCGCGAGCACCTGAACGACTTTCATCTGAACGTCGCGGGCGAATATGTTTACGACGGGGCACTCTATGCCTGCCAAAGCGATGATGCAAAGCAGCGCAGATCTAAGCGCGCCGTGTGGGGAATGGCAGCCATTCTGACCGTTGCGGTCGCCGCGGGCGGGTGCATTCCTGCGCCGGGGATGCAGAACTGTTTTTACGTTCTGCTCCCCTACCTCGGCGAGTTTCTGGGCGCGGCGAGCGTCATCTGGGCGCTTGCAAAGCTCGGAACGGACTGGAGCACGGTGCGCGAGTACAACTACAAAAAAAGCGTGGCCGTTCTGCCCGTGCGAACGGCGGTCACGGCGGTCTTTTCGGGCCTTGGCATCGTGTGCGAATTGATCTTCTTTTTCGTCAATGACCACGCAGGACAGACGTTTTTCGCGCTGCTCTATGTTCTGCTGAAGCTGACAGCCCTACTGAGTGTCCTTGTTCTGCGCGCCGAAATTATGCAGGCAGAATGGGACAAATTGCCTAAAAAAAATAACTTCTAAGATTTTACTCTGTACAATGTGCATCCTTTCATGCTATAATCAAAAAAATTCTACGCGCTGTTTTTCGGCGCACAGATGTCCATAGGAGGCGCACTCCCCCTTTCCGCGCGTGTATACGCGCGGGCACCTTACTTTGTGCTGCACGGGGCGACCCGTTTTAGCAAAAATTTATAAAGGAGTAGATTCAATGAAAAGAACACTTGCACTGATCCTTTCTCTGGTCATGTGTCTTGGTCTTCTGGCCGGCTGCGGCGACAAGAAGACGGACGACGGCCAGACCGACGGCAAGACGCTTGTTGTCGGCACGCAGAACTTCGACGGTAAGTTCTCCCCCTTCTTCTATACCAATGACTATGAAAACCAGGTCATGGGTATGGTCTTCGACGGTCTGTTTCTCGTCGACCGCGAGGGCTCTGTCGTCCTCAAGGGCATCGAGGGCGACGTCCGTCCCTACAACGGCACCGACTATACTTACAAGGGCATTGCCGACTGCGACATCGTTGAAAACAGCGACGGCACGGTCGACTACAACATCACCCTGAAAGAGGGCGTCAAGTTCTCCGACGGTGAGGAAATGACCATCGACGATGTCATCTTCTCTTACTATGTCCTGCTTGACCCCGCTTATGACGGCGTTTCCACGCTGTACTCCCTGCCCATCAAGGGTCTGGAAGCCTATCGCAGCGGTATGGACACTGTGCAGAACCTGATCCTCTCCGCCGGTCCTGACGCCTACGCCGCCAACGACTTCTACACCGAAGAGCAGTACAACGCTTACTGGGCCGCCTTCAACGCCGCCGGCGTGAAGTTCGCCCAGGAGATCCTTGACTACGTGGTCGACTCCGGTTCCGCCACCGCTGACGACTCCGTCGCCGCGCAGGCTGGCAACTGGGGCTTCGATCTCGCCGATGACGCGACCGTCGAAGACTTCTGGGCTGCCATCGTTGCTAAGTACGGCTACGACATCTCCGATGACGGCATCAACGCCGAGACCGCCGGCACCAGCATCTCCTCCTTCCTCGAGGCTGAGCTGGGCGACGCCTACACCGACTATACCGTCGCCGTCCAGACCGGCGAGTCCGCTCCCAACGTTGCCGGTATCGTCAAGACCGGTGACTACTCCATGACCGTCACCCTCACCGAGGTCAACGCCACCGCCATCTATCAGCTCCCCGTCACCGTGTGCCCCATGCACTACTATGGCGAGACTGACAAGTATGACTACGACAACAACATGTTCGGCTTTGTCAAGGGCGATCTGTCCCACGTCAAGTCCGTGACCTCCACGCCTATCGGCTCCGGCCCGTACACCTTCGAGAGCTGGTCCAACGGCGCTGTCACCCTGCAGAAGAACCCGACCTACTGGAAGGGCGAGCCCAAGATCGACACTGTCATCTGGCGCGAGATGACGGACGAAGATAAGATCCCCGGCGTTGTCTCCGGCACGATCGACGTAACTGACCCCTCCTACTCCAAGGAAGCTGCCGAGCAGATCAAAGAAGCCAACTCTAACGGCGAGATCTCCGGCGATACCATCCAGACCGACCTCGTTGCCAACCTCGGCTACGGCTATGTCGGCTTCAACGCCAACCGCGTGAAGGTCGGCGACGGCAACGGCGGTGATGAGGCCTCCAAGGATCTGCGTAAGGCCATCGCCACGGTTATCGCCGTTTACCGCGATGTCGCTGTCGACTCCTACTACGGTGAGTTCGCCAACGTCATCAACTACCCCATCTCCGACACCTCCTGGGCCGCTCCGCGCGTTACCGATGAGGGCTACAAGGTCGCCTTCTCCGTTGACGTCAACGGCAACGACATCTACACCGAAGGCATGAGCGCCGACGACAAGTACGCCGCCGCCAAGCAGGCCGCTCTCGGCTACTTCGAGGCTGCCGGCTACACCGTCGCTGACGGCAAGGTCACCGCTGCTCCCGCCGGCGGCCGCATGGACGCTGAAGTCATGGTTGGCGGCAGCGGCAAGGGCGACCACCCCTCCTTCATGGCTCTGACCCTCGCGTCCGACGCTCTCAAGGAGATCGGCTTCAACCTGATCGTCTCCGATATGTCCAACTTCGCCGAGATGACCAATGCGATCAACGCCGGTACTGCCGACATGTTCGCCATGGCATGGCAGGCCACGCCCGACCCGGATATGTTCCAGATCTATCACAGCAAGGGCGGCTCCAACGAGAAGTCCTACTGGATCAAGGATGCCGACCTCGATGAGCTCATCATGATGGCTCGTCAGTCCACCGACCAGACCTACCGCAAGACCCTGTATAAGCAGTGCCTTGACATCGTGGCCGACTGGGCGGTCGAGATCCCCATCTATCAGCGCCAGAACTGCGTGATCTTCTCCGCCAAGCGTGTCAACCTCGACACCGTGACGCCTGATATCACCACCTACTGGGCCTGGTACAACGACATCGAGCTGCTCGACCTGCAGTAAGCTCCGTCGCTGCACAAAAACGTTACTTAGGCGCATGGCTACCCTGCGGCTTCTGCCGCGGGGTAGCCTGCCTCAGGCACATCTGCCTATGATCCAAATGCCCCGGTGCATCGGAGCATTTGGCTGATATGCAGAGAGAGACATATCAAACCCGAAACGGCGACAAGGCCCCGGGCGCGGGGCGGCCGTTATCAAAAAACGGAGGGATTCTATGCGCAAATATCTGGTAAAACGCCTGCTGCTGTCGGTGGTGATCCTCTTTTTTGTGACATTCATCATCTACCTGCTTATGCGCTGCATGCCCAGCTCCTACGTGGAGAATATGGCGCGGCAGCTCTCGCAGGCTCCCGGCTCCAAGCCCTATGAGGAGTGGCTGGCACAGCTCAACGCACAATACGGTCTGGACCTGGGCCTCATCCCCGGCTTTTTCGTCCAGCTCAAGAACCTGTGCACCGGCAACTTCGGCGACAGCTGGAAGTATACCGTGCCCGTCATCCAGAAGTTCAACGAGGTCATCTGGGTCTCGTTCATCATGGGCGCTATCTCGCTCGTGTTCGAGCTTCTCATCGCGGTGCCGCTCGGCATCGTGGCCGCCACCAAGCAGTACAGCGTGACCGACTACACCGTCACGACGGTCGCACTGCTGGGTATGTCGCTGCCGACGTTCTTCTTCGCGACGCTCTTAAAGCTCATCTTCTGCATCAAGCTCGGCTGGTTCGACCTTGTCGGCCTCACGGGACGTGACTTCAACTCCCTCAGCCAGTTTGGTCAGATCCTCGATATGGCAAATCATCTGGTGCTGCCCATCGTGACGCTGGTCTTCATTTCCATCGGCCCGTGGATGCGCTATGTGCGCACGAACATGCTCGAGGTGCTCAACGCCGACTACATCCGCACCGCCCGCGCCAAGGGCCTTTCCGAGCATAAGGTCATCTATCACCACGCCTTCCGCAACACGCTCATCCCGCTCGTGACGTTCATCGGTGGCTCGCTGCCCGGCCTTTTTGCCGGCGCGCTCATCACAGAGACGCTGTTCGCCATCCCCGGCATCGGCTTCATCTCGTACAATGCGATGGTCGCGGGCGATATCCCCTTCTCCATGTTCTACATGACGTTCCTGGCGATCCTGACCCTGCTGGGCAACCTGATCTCCGACATCCTGTACGCGGTGGTCGACCCCCGCGTGCGCATCGCGTAAGAAAGGAGGACGTGACGAATGAGTTATTTTGACGATAGAACCGATAAAGACGTTTCCAATCCTGTTCACGGTGAAGGCGATGCCCGCCGCCGTTCCTACGAACTCAACGACAAGTACGCAGGAAAGGACAACACGCCCTCCGAGGAAAACAAGCCTCCCGAGGAGGATTACTCCCTCAACGACGACCGCCGCGTCAAGGTCCTTTCCCCGGGCACGCTGGTCGCCAAGCGCTTTTTCCGCAACCGCCTCGCGGTCGTGGGTCTGACGATCCTCGCCGTGATGTTCGTTTTCTCCTTCATCGGCGGCCTCATCAGCCCCTACGGGCAGGACGAGGTCTTCTACCGCGACGATATCCAGCTCAAGGAATACGCCGCCATGAGCAAGAACACCGAGTACCGCTATCTCGTGGCCGACGGTCAGGAGTTCGGCACGATCCTCCAGGCGCAGCTCACGCTGCACATGGGCAAGGACGACAGCTTCTCCTACAAGGGCGTCACCTACGACGTGACCGAGGAGGGCGACTCGCTTTACTCCGTCTCGAGCGGCGGCAGACTCCTTGCCATCGCCTATAAGGACATCATCAGCTCGAGCGACCCCAGCCAGAAGTTCGGCTTCAACTTCAGCTTCAACGCCCTCAAGGCGCACGCCAACGGCGAAGCGGAGTTTACGGCCAACGGCAAGACCTATACGCTTGATGAAGACAGCGTCATGCTGAATGGCGAGGAGATCGCCTACATCAGCCGCTTTGTCATCCAGTCCAAGGTCAGCGGCACGGTCATCAGCAAGGACTTCAAAGAGCGCGTGCAGCAGGCCGTCGAAAACGGTGAGACCAAGTACACCTATGTGAACGACGCCGGTCAGGAGCGCGAGATCAAGCTTGAATACAATCCCGCCAAGTACCAGTGGTCGATCAAGGAGGGCACGTCCACCCGCGTGTTCGACGCCTATTCCTTCCCCAGCTCCGCGCACTGGCTCGGTACGGATAAAAACGGTATGGATATGCTCACCCGCCTGATGTACGGCGGCCGCGTGTCGCTGATGATCGGCTTCATCGTCGTCATCATCTCCGCAGCGCTCGGCGTGGTGCTCGGCGGCGTCTCCGGCTACTTCGGCGGCTGGGTCGATAACCTCATCATGCGTATCGTCGATATCTTCTACTGCATCCCCTCCACCCCGCTCATCATCATTCTGGGCGCAGCGATGGACGGCATGCGCGTCGACCCGCAGATCCGAATGCTCTACTTAATGTTGATCTTGGGCTTCCTCGGCTGGCCGGGTATCGCCCGTCTCGTCCGCGGCCAGATCCTCTCTCTGCGCGAGCAGGAGTTCATGACCGCGACGGAGGCCTGCGGCATCAGCGTTTCGCGCCGCATCTTCCGCCACCTGATCCCCAACGTCATCCCGCAGCTCATCGTCAACTGCACGATGAGCCTCGGCTCCACCATCATCACCGAGGCAACGCTCAGCTTCCTCGGCCTCGGCGTCAAGTTCCCGTTCGCCTCCTGGGGCAACATCATGAACGACGTTTCCAACTCTTATGTCCTCACGAGCTACTGGTTCATCTGGATCCCCGCCGGCATCTGCCTGATGCTGACGGTCCTCGGCTTCAACTTCGTCGGCGACGGTCTGCGCGACGCGTTTGACCCGAAGATGAAGCGCTGAGAAAGGAGGGAATTTGAATGGCTAAGAAGCATAATGACGGCTATCTTTCCGCAAAGGAATCCCGCCGCATTTCCAAAGAAAACCGCAAGATCACAAATGCGCTCGAAAAGAAGCGCAAGCGCAAGAACGTTCCCGAATCCGAGTATCTGACCGAGATGCACGACCCCAACAACGCGGTCGAATTCGACAACCTGCACACCTACTTTTTCACCGACACGGGCGTTGTCAAGTCGGTCGACGGCGTCACGTTCTCCGTGCCCATCGGCAAGACTGTCGGCGTCGTCGGCGAGTCCGGCTGCGGCAAATCGGTCACGAGTTTGTCGCTCATGCAGCTTTTGCAGCGCCCGCAGGGTCAGGTCGTGGAGGGCGAAATTCGCCTGAACCTCGGCAGCAAGGCCTACGACGTCACGAAGGCACCTGACAGCGTCATGCAGCACTTACGCGGCAACTATATCTCCATGATCTTCCAGGAGCCGATGACCGCGCTGAACCCCGTGTTCCGCATCGGCGACCAGGTCGACGAGGTGCTGGCCCTGCACAATGAAAAGGGCCACGACGAAGCGCAGATCAAGGCGCGCACCATTGAACTCCTTGAAATGGTCGGCATCGCCAACAGCGAGGGCGTTTACAAGATGTTCCCGCACGAGCTCTCCGGCGGTATGCGCCAGCGCGTCATGATCGCCATGGCGCTTGCGTGCAGCCCGAAGCTCATCATCGCCGACGAGCCCACCACGGCGCTCGACGTGACGATCCAGGCGCAGATCCTCGACCTTCTGCGCAATCTGAAGGATCAGATCAATTCCTCGATCATGTTCATCACGCACGACCTCGGCGTCATCGCCGAAATGGCGGACTATGTGGTCGTCATGTACGCCGGCCGCATCGTCGAGCAGGGCACGGCGGAGGAGATCTTCTCCCATCCCGCGCACCCCTACACCATCGGCCTCATGGCCTCCAAGCCGGTCGTGGGCCGTCAGGTCGAAAAGCTCTACTCCATCCCCGGCAAGGTGCCGAACCCCATCAACATGCCGAACTACTGCTATTTCAAGGACCGCTGCGAAATGTGCGTGAACGGCTGCGAGGGCGACTACCCGTGCGAGGTGAGCATCTCGCCGACGCACAAGGTGAGCTGCTACCGCTACTACGATGGCAAGCGTCCCGACCTTGAGGAAGTCGTGGAGGAAGAGCTGGCCGAGGGCAAGGAAAACGGAAAGGAGGGTGAATAAGATGCCGTTTTGGAAAGCCGGTAAGAACGACGATCAGGTTCTCGATGAACTGAAGGAAACGCAGAAGCAGAATGCCGATGAATTTGTCAAGAAGCAGGAGCACGCCGATGAGGCGCAGAAGTCCTCACTCATCATCGACAACAATTTCACCCCCGTGGAATATGACCCGCAGTACATTCTGCAGGTCAATCACCTCAAGAAATACTTCCCGATCAAGGGCGGTATGGTGTCGAAGACGGTCGGCTATGTCAAGGCCGTCGACGGCGTCACGTTCAATTTAAAGCGCGGCACGACGATGGGCCTTGTCGGTGAGTCCGGCTGCGGCAAGACGACCACGGGCCGCACGATCCTGCGCCTGTATGACTCCAAGTCCGGCGGTCAGGTGCTCTTCAACGGACAGGAGGTCTATGACCTCTCCCACAAGGAGCTGCGCGCCCTGCGCACGAAGATGCAGATCATCTTCCAGGACCCGTTCTCCTCGCTCTCTCCGCGTATGCCGGTCGGCGAGATCATCGGCGAAGCCGTGCGCGAGCACAACCTCGTCCCGAAGGCGGAATTCGACGATTATATCGACCAGGTCATGGACAACTGCGGCTTACAGCCCTTCCACAAGGACCGCTACCCGCACGAGTTCTCCGGCGGCCAGCGCCAGCGTATCTGCATCGCGCGTGCGCTCGCGCTCAACCCCGAGTTCATCGTCTGCGACGAGCCTGTCTCCGCACTCGACGTGTCCATCCAGGCGCAGATCATCAACCTGCTGAACGAATTGCAGGATAAATACAAGCTGACGTACCTCTTCATCAGCCACGACCTCTCCGTTGTCGAGCACATCTCCGACACCGTCGGCGTCATGTACCTCGGCAACCTTGTGGAGTACGGCGCGAAGGAAGATATCTTCCGCAACCCGCTCCACCCCTACACAAAGGCGCTCTTCTCCGCCATCCCCATCCCCGACCCGAAGGTGAAGATGAACCGCATCGTGCTCGAGGGCTCCATCCCCTCCCCTGCCAATCCGCCCAAGGGCTGCAAATTCCACACCCGCTGCGCCAACTGCATGGCCTGCTGCAAGGAGGAAGCACCCGTCCAGCGCGAGATCGAGCCGGGCCACTTCGTGTGCTGCCACCTGTACGATAAGTGATGAAGAAGGACGACTTCTACGAGGAGGACGACGGCCGCACGATCGCCGACATGAGCGGCATCGAACGCCAGCCGACCTTTCTCCCACACTTTCACCGCAAGCGCAGCGACTTTTCCGCGCCCGACGCGCCCCGTGCGAACGACCGCCCGTGGGAAAGCGCTGCCGCTGAGCTGACGCGCGAGGAGCGCAATGCCGCCATCCGCGGCGCGCTCAAGGCGGGACTGCTGATCGCAGGTGTGTATATCCTCGCCGCTGCGGCGCTAATCGTCGCGATGCAGCTGCTCTGGTCTTAAATATGGAAAAAGGAAGACTCTTTCGAGTCTTCCTTTTTTATTTTTCTGCACGGCCAACGACAAATAGCTCTCTTTTCTTCGGATTTCAGATTGTTTTCATCTTTATTCTATGATATACTAGGTAAATTGTATGTCGTAAAAAAGAGAGGAGATTCTTCATGGATCATAAAAGAGGTTCCTTTTCCGGCAAGATTGGCTTTGTCCTTTCGGCTGCGGGCGCATCCGTCGGCCTCGGAAACATCTGGCGCTTTCCTTATCTGGCCGCCAAATACGGCGGCGCTATTTTCCTGCTGGTATACATCATTCTGGCGATGACCTTCGGCTACACGATGATCATTGCGGAGACTTCGATCGGCCGCATGACCGGCAAGAGCCCTGTCGGCGCTTACAAGTCCTTCAGCGATAAGCCTGCGCTGCGCGTGGGCGGCTGGATCAACGCCATCATTCCGATTCTGATCGTCCCCTACTACTCCGTCATCGGTGGTTGGGTCATCAAATATCTGGCGGAATACCTGATGGGCAAGGCGCACCTCGTCGCGGAGGACGGCTATTTCTCGTCCTTCATCTCCAACGGCGTGTCCTCGGAGCTTTGCTTTCTCGTCTTCACGGCCATGACGCTGGCGATCATCTTTGCGGGCGTGGAAAACGGCATCGAGCGCGTCTCCAAGATCATGATGCCCATTCTCGTGGTGCTGTCGCTGATCATCGCCGTGTATTCCGTGACCCGCCCCGGTGCGCTGGAGGGCGTCAAGTACTTCCTTGTGCCCAATCTTGACAACTTCTCCTGGATGACGGTCGTCTCCGCCATGGGGCAGATGTTTTATTCCCTGTCCATCGCCATGGGCATTCTCATCACGTTCGGTTCCTACATGAAAAAGGACGTCCCGATCGAAAGCTCCACCCGCAATGTTGAGGTCTTCGACACGGCCATCGCCATCATGGCGGGCCTGATGATCATCCCCGCGGTGTTCGCCTTCTCCGGCGGCGATCCCAGCGCGCTGAAGGCCGGCCCCTCGCTGATGTTCATCACCATCCCGAAGGTCTTCGATTCCATGGGTTTTGGCACGGTGATCGGCATCGCGTTCTTCCTGTTAGTGCTGTTCGCCGCGCTGACGAGTTCCATCGCGCTGACGGAAAGTGCCGTCTCCACCTTGCAGGATGAGCTGCACTGGAGCCGTAAGAAGGCCACGAGCATCATGGGCGTCTCTATGGTTCTCCTCGGCAGCCTCTCCAGCCTGGGCTACGGCCCGCTGGCAAATATCACCGTGATCGGCATGCAGTTTTTGGACTTCTTCGATTTTCTGACCAACTCCGTGATGATGCCCATCGCGGCCATCGCAAGCTGCATCCTCGTCTCCCGCGTCATCGGTGTCGACCGCATCGCGGACGAGGTCACGCTGAACGGCGCGCCCTTCCGCAGAAGGAAGGTCTTCAACGCCATGATCCGCTTCCTGTGCCCGTTCTTCGCGGCGATCATTTTGATCAGCTCGATCGCCAGCGCGTTCGGCTGGATCTCGATGTAAATAGTCGCGTTCGCTGAGCGCGGTGCGAGTCAAAGGGGGCTATTCTCTTTCACAAAAGAGAATAGCCCCCTTTCAATCCCCCAAGAGAAAGGTTTTAGATTGGCAGTCTCAATCTCGAATGACCTTTTTGCCTCCGGAATGGAAATGCCTGCGCGCGGCGATGCCGTGTTTAGAGCTACTATACGATTTGCCTCTGCTCCTACTATCCGCTGCCGCTCTGCCCATCTTGTAGAGGTACAGACTAATCTCCTGCTACCAACAATGCATACCGTTTCGATAATGCGTACTGCGGTGAGCGAAGCTATGCCGCTTCGGCAGGCAATACCAGGATTGATAGAATCCGAAGTAGAACGCAGTTATGTAAGGGTAATGAATCGCAGGCAAAGCGACAGCGAAGATAGAAGTAAGTCAAATCGTTTAGATATAAAACAAGGCAGGCACCTGATTCGGCAAGCATTGCAGTTCTTCGAGCTGCTCGCTTGCAATGGCGGGGGCAAGGGGCAAGGCCCCTTGCGTTCTCTTGGGGGTCCAAGGGGGATATTCTC
>OICD01000285.1_pt1 | contig 31827 bp, 19 predicted proteins | sample 1581161 | NCBI WGS metagenome assembly OICD01 (sample SAMEA3882546, study PRJEB24775) | human gut metagenome | biome: human-associated habitat; feature: intestine environment; material: feces | place: Netherlands | collected 2009/2010 | reverse complement strand
CACCGGCAGTCAGCAGGGTGCCCAGGTTGCGGCAGAAATCCGCCAGCACGGCGGTTTTCAGCGGGCGGAACGTCGCGAGGGCCTTCTGGGCCTCCTGCGCGTCGGTCATGTACAGGCCGTCATTGCGCAGCTTGGCGTAGAGCGCCTCCTCGCTGGGGGCCTCAAGCAGTCCGCGGACGGTTTTGCCCTTCTCATTGGTGGCAGTATAACGAAAACGTGGCATGAGGGAGATTCCTCCGAAAAATATTAAATCGTAAACGACAGGCAGCGGTAAGGTTCACTCCCCCACCGCCTGCGGGCGGAGCCCCCTCGCAGAGGGGGCCAAGGCGCCTTGCCTCCCTCTGCGAGACAGACTCCCCCGGGACGGGGGAGGTGGCGCGTGGCGCCAGAAGGGGAGCGGTGGCGCGAAGCGCCGGAGGGAGAGAACCCCGCGACGGATGCCGATTTTGCATTGGCAGGAGGGCACAGTCACAAAAACGCGCAGTACCATTCCAAAACGGGTCCGCCAAACAGCATCGCGATCACGATGCCCGCACACAGAAACGGGCCGAAGGCGAAGTGGTCCTTCTTCCCTGCCTTTTTGGCGGCCAGCAGGTATATGCCGTATATACCGCCAAAAACAATGCCGAAAAACATCGCCAGCAGCGTATTCTGCCAGCCCAGGAACAGCCCGGCGGCTGCCATCAGCTTGATGTCGCCGCCGCCGAACGCGCCGTCGATGACAAGGCAGAGCAGAAACATCGGCACACTGACGCAGAGCGCACCGATGATGTGCGGCAGCCAGTCGGCAGGGGAGAGCAGCACGCTCACCGCGCCGCAGACCGCCAGCGCCAGATTCAGCCGGTCCGGGATGGTCTGCGTCTCGGCATCAATGAGTGAAACGCTCAGCAAGATCCCGCAGACCGCCAGCGCCAGCAGTGCGGCCCAGCTCATGCCGAACAGCCCGCCCGGCAGGGCGTAGGCAGCGCCGTACCGCCAAGTGCAGCCCAGCGCCAGCATGCCGCCCAGAAGCTCCACCAGCAGGTACCGCGCCGGAATGTGCGCACCGCAGTGGCGGCACCGCCCGCGCAAGAATAACCAGCTGAACACAGGCACTAAGTCCGGCGCACCCAGCGTGTGGCCGCACTGCGGGCATACGCTGCGGCCCTTCAGCGGGTCCATGCCCCGCGGCAGCCGCCACGCGACGACGTTCATAAAGCTGAACAGCGCCGCGCCAAGCAGAAAACGAATGAGTCCCAGCAGAAGCTCAAGCAGCAGCATGGCCCACCCCCGCGCCGTATTGCAGCCGGTCCTCCGCGCGGAAAACGCGGTAACCGCCGTCGGCATCATAGATTGCGTACATGCCGTTCTCCTGATACAGGAGCCGCTGTACGGTGTAGCCGTTCGGGTCGATCTGCAAAAGCGTCACTGTGCCGGGCAGTGAGCCCAGCGTGCGGATTTCCTCGGCGATGCCGTCCGCAAAGCCGTCCGCGCTTGTCTGATCGGCGAACGTCTGCCCGGCGGAGTAGCACTGGGCAGACACGGCACTGGCCGCCAGCCGCGCAGCCTTGACCTGAGCCAGGGCCTCCCGCGCACGGGCCTGATAGCGCAGCTCCGCCGCGCCGGTCACAATAGTATACAGGACAGCGCCCAGCGCCAGCAGTACGGCGAGCTTTTCCGCAAACGCAGCTTTGGCCCAGCGTTCCCCGGTATGGCGCAGCCATGCGCCCAGTCGTGCTGCCAGCATTGTTACACATCCTCTACCATATAATAACACGTTATTTAGTATACCGTGCCGGGCCTGTATTTGCAAGAAATTTCACGAAAAAAACTCTGCTTTTTTGTTCAAAGCTAACGGAAATTATGGCGAAATCGTGCACAGCTTGCCGCTGACCCACTATATTTGGTGTAAATTTGCTGAAATCTCGCGGAATTTGTTGCGAAAACGTCACATTCCGAGTATAATGCCAATATATATAGTCTGATATTGTGTCTAATTGTAACCTTTCACCGGAGAAATGACGGGAGCATCTATGGTGCAGTACAATAAAAATATAAAAAACAATAAGAAAGGCTTTACGCTGGTGGAACTGATGGTCGTTCTGGCTATCACGGCCATTCTGGCGGTGCTGGTCGGCGGCGGGCTGATCGCCTACACGCGGCTGGCCCGGTTCGAAAAGAACGAGGCCAACGCCCGCACGCTGTTCCAGACGGCGCAGATCTCCCTGACCCGGATGGAGACGGCGGGGGAGCTGGATGCGTTCCGCGATAAGGTGACGAAAAGCGGCAGCATGGGTCAGCACTTTGCCGAGGGTCTGACTGATGCGGACGGCAAACCTCTCGATGGGCGCACCCAAAAAGACTTGAACACCTATATCGCGGCACTATACTATGACAAGACCGGCGCAGCGGACGGCAACCATAACGCGCTGGTCAAGGAGCTGCTGGGCGATTACATCTACGACGCCTCGCTGCTGAATGCCTCGATCTGCGTCGAGATCGACGTGCAGAGCGGGCAGGTCTACTCGGTCTTTTACGATACCAAATCCGATAAGCTCCGCTTCAATCAGGACGGTGCTACGAATATTTATGACCGCAGCTATGACCACCGCCGCAATGACACCCTTGTCGGCTACTACTCTGCCGAGGACCGCGTCAACGTTGTGCAGCTGGTGCAGACGAAGCTGAAGGTCAAGAATCCCCGCTTGACGAACGGCGAGACGCTGACCCTGAGCTGGAGCGGCAACTCCAGCCTCGGCGATCTGGACACCTCCTACACGGCCACGGCCTACGATGCCAAGGATACCGGCAAGACGAAGCCGCTGTTTACCATCACGATCAAGCGCGACACCGCGGGTGCGGCGGATGATAACAAGCAGGTCATCACCAAGATGCCTGTTGTTATCTACCAATACAACGACGAAGGCCAGCAGACCGGCACCGAGGAGAAGAAACTCTACTTCCCGTTAAGCTACAACAAAGGCAGCTTTGTGCTGACGCTGGACGCCATGGCGGACGCGGCGCTGCTGCGCGCGTGTGAGAACAGCGCTGACGTTGCCGCCACGAGCCTGTACAGCATCACCCGCCTGCTGAACGACCCGAAGGACATCTACATTGCCATGCGCGCCGAGCCGCGGGAAAACTACAGCGACACCTACACAGCCAGCAAAGAGGAAACGACGAACGAGGAAAACACCCTGCTGGCCAAGGGCGGCACGGCGGTCACGGCAGACCTGAAATATTTCCGCCATCTGTACAACCTGCGCTGGTCTGCGGATTGGAAGATTGACGACAAGGGCACCTACACGCTGACCCCCCAGGCCAGCAACAGCACCGGTCTGAACTGGACGGGCGGCGGCGTCACGGTCTACTGCGCCGAGGGTGAGAAGTACCCGGCGGCCAAGGTGCCGTCCCTCAATGACCCTGTCGCCTGGCCGACGATCCCGGAGCTGGGCGAAAAAATCGAACTTACGAGCAAAACAACGGTCCTTACAACCAAGACGACCCGTGTGCCCATCCTCAATCTGCAATTGAGCAGCAAGTCCGTTGCAAAAACCGTCAGGGCAAAGCAGGACGAGCTGGCCGACCACTATGTCGGCCTGATTGGCGAGAACAAGGGCAAAATTTCTTACATCACACTGCGCGACCCGGACATTCAGGTCAACGTCAAGACCGAGACCGTCGCCGCCGATACGCTGCCGAACGAAAACCAGCTCAAGCTGACCGCAACCAAATTCGTCACGGCGCTGGCGAAGGAAGACGAGAACTGGCGCGATGTGCGTGCTGTCGGCGCACTCTGCGGCGTCAACACCGGCACGCTGGAAAACTGCGCCCTGACCCGCGGCACGAACTCCTCGACGAGTGCGCTGGTGGCCGCGGCGCTGGCGTTTGGCGACTCCACCACCGCGACAGAGCGAACAGCAGAATACAAGACCGTAAATAACAAAAAATATACCTATTATACAGACGAGCCGCGCGGCATTGGCGGTCTCGTCGGCGTTGCCATACCCAAAGCCGAGTCCGTCATGCATGACCTGACCGTTGCGTCGGACGTGACGGTGGCGGGTCTGCTTGTGGACAAGGACACGCAATCCGTTACAACGACCACAGCGGCAGACCAGAAGGCCGAGAAGGCCCGCTACGCTGCCGCGGCAGCCGAGCCGGGTGAAAAGAACTCCCTCTGGCGCAGCGTCGGCGTGGGCGGCGTGTTTGGCACGGTGGACGCCGCGAAGATGCAGACGACGGACAAGACGAACATCGTCAACAACGGCTTTGTCACCGGCAACGGCTTTACGGGCGGCATCGTCGGCAACCTGTTTACGTCAGGCGCAAATACCAACACGCCGAGCCTGACGGGCCTGAGGAACAACGGCACGGTCAGCGCGGGCGCCAACTATAAGGGCGATACCAAGGGCAATGCGCGCAGCCTGGTGCTGGGGCAATTCTTCGGCGGTATTGCGGGCTACGGCAGGGGCGTGACCCTGCAAGGCTGCGAAAGCGTGACCCGCAGCGACCTGACCGAGACCCAGCTCAAGGAGCAGGTCAATGCAGGCTTCAAAAACGGCGCATTGACCGACGCCAGCCCCCTCAAGGGCGATTTCGTCGGCGGCCTTGTCGGCTACGGCAAGGAAATTGTGCTGAACGGCTGCAAGACCGGCAAGGGTTACGTGCTCGGCAGCCGGTTTGTGGGCGGTCTGGCCGGTGGCTTTACCGGCAGCGGCGTACAACAGAACGATACGAACAGCAGTGACGTCTTTGGCAGCCGCTACGTCGGCGGCATCGTGTCGGTCAACGGCAGCAACAGCCAAGTCAGCGGCATGACCAATACGGGTCTGGTCGCGGCCTTTGGAAAGAACGCGGCTTACGTCGGCGGCATCGTCGGCGTCAATGATGCCGACTGGGGCGGCAGTCAAGACCCGAAAGCCACAGCCACCGTGCAGAACTGCGCCAACCGTATGTCCAGCGACAACGCCACCGACACCCGCCGCATCAACCTGTTAAAGGAGCTGAGCGGCTCCGCGGGCGGCTACGCCGACTACGTCGGCGGCATCGCGGGCTGCAACGGCAAAAACGGCGTTGTGACGTGGGATAAGAGCGGCACCCCGACGCTGGGCGCCATCCTGTATGGCAACAACTACGTGGGCGGCGTGGCCGGTTATAACGATGAAAAGGCGACGATCTCCAACACCTCCGGCCAGAACCTGACCATCAGCGGCCAGATCGTGGCGGCGGGCAAGGCTGTCGGCGGTATGATCGGCCTGAACTGCGCGCCGGAACTGCCCTCCGCCACTGTGAAGGTCAGCCGCGTGGCAGGTCAGCAGCTTGTCGGCGGCGTCATCGGCGCCAACCTGCCGGTGGGCGGCTTCACCGTGGCGGACGGCGCGTTTATAACAAATGTGGCCTCGGGCCGCGTCGAGGCCGACGCCGTCGCGGGCGGTATCATCGGCTACAACCGTCTGCTGGCGGCCAAGCCCGCAAACGTCACGCTGGAGGCGCTGCTGCCGACGATTGACGAGAGCACCGGCGTGCTGACCGACAGCACCGACGCGAATACGGCGGGCGGCGAGGTCACCCTTGCCAACTTCCAGAACAAGCTCAACCTGCAGGCCGACATCTACGTCGGCGGCATCGTCGGCGCAAACGACGCCAATACGAAGCTGACGATTCAAAAAGCAACCAACGGCGATACGCAGAACGCCCTGTCCGTCGGCGGCCTGAACCCGTCCAACAACGGCGCGTTTAAAGGCGGCGTATCGCTGAACGCGCTGGCCGATGGCCGTTATGATTTCGACGACGTGCACGGCGCACTGGCGGGCGGTATCATCGGCTATGCCACACCCAACACAACGCTGGAAAACTGCACAAACTACGGCACAGTGGCTCACAAGTGCGCCGTGGGCGGCTTTGCGGGCTGGAACGAGGGCACGATCACCGGCGGCAGGATGGCGGCGTCCCTCGGCAACCGTGAAAACGGGTATACCTATCTGGGCGGCGTTGCGGGCGTCAACGGCGGTCTTATTCAGTCTGCCTACCCGGCGCAGGGCTGTGCCGTGCGCGGCGACAGCTATGTCGGCGGCATTACGGGCGTCAACCTGGGCGGTGACGCTGCGGCAAGCACCCGCAAGGGCCTCATCATCTGCACAGAGAACAACAGTACTGGCACGGTGGAGGCCAACCAATATGCGGGCGGCGTGGCCGGTGCCAACGTCGGCAGCATTTCGCTGTCCGGCCAGCTGCAAAGCAGTGTCACCGCCACCGACTATGCGGGCGGCGTGGCCGGTATCAATACGACGTATAACGCCTATAGGGGCCGCATTTGCGGCACTGAAAACACCAACGGCGCGGTCAGGGGCAGCGTCAATGCCGCCAACTACGCGGGCGGTGTGGCCGGTACGAACCGTGCCGAAATCACCCGTGTGGATAACCACGCCTCGGTGCGCGCCAGCACAAAATATGCGGGCGGTATTGCGGGCGAGAACGACGAAGGCGGCACGATCAGCTATTGCAGCCATGCGTCCGGCAATGCCGCCGCAGTCTACGCCACCAACGGCGAGGCGGGCGGCATCGCGGGCAATAATAATAAAGACGCGCTGATTGAGAATGTGCAGGTCAGCGCCGACGTCACCGCGGCCAACGGCACGGCGGGCGGCGTCACGGCCACGAACTTCGGCATCATCGGCCAAGGCAGCGGGCTGGAAAGCAACAGCAGCGTAAGCAACTGCACGATCACCGGCACATCGGAGAGCATCGGCGCTGTTGCGGCGTACAACGGCAAGGGCGCGACCATCCGCAATGTGAAGCTGGCGGAGAACGCCAACGTGCGGTTCAGCACCCCGGCGGTCACCATCGGCGGTCTTGCGGGCATGAACGAGGGCACCGTCACCGGCTGTCAGGTCGGAAACGGCGCGCTGGCGCTGAACGACGGCCTGCGCGCGGGCACCAACACCGTCACGCTGGGCGGCGCGGTGGGCCGCACCACGGCGGACGGCACGGTCAGCAGCACCGACGTTCTGCTGGACCTTACACAAAATCTTGATAAATATACAAATTTGGGCGGCGTCGCAGGCAAGAACGACGGTACCCTGGATCAGTGTACCTATTCCGGCACGATGGGCGGCGACGCGGACACGGACGGCCTTGTCTCCGTCGGTGCGCGCAGCACCGGCAGCACGGTGGGCGGCATTGCCGGTCTGAACAACAACACAATCACCGGCTGTGAGGTCAAATACATCAAACTGCAGGTCAGCGGTATCAGCAACATCACCACGACCCAGACCGCAGACGAAAAGCTCGCCAGTGCCAGCCATGTGGGCGGCATTGCGGGCCGCAACAATGCCGAAATTGCCAACAGCTATGTCGCCACCGAGCGCAGCAACGGCGCGGGCAGCATCATCACGGCGCGTTACGGCTTTGTGGGCGGCGTTGCGGGCTCCAACAACGGCACTATCAAGGGCAGCGGCAGCAAAAAAGCGCTGGTCAGCGACGACACAACAAAACTCGCCCTTGTTGCACAGGTTGATAATTGGCTGGGCGCGGCAGATGCCAATGCCGGCATCAACAGCATGGCGGCAGAGCTGACCACAGGCAAGACCTACGCGGGCCTCAAGGGTGTTGACACTGTGACGGACAATGGCTACACGAACGTTTACAACAACACAGGCCTTGCCGCCAATGATCTGCTTGTCGCCCTGCGCGGCAGCAACAACAGCGAGACCGTCCGTGCCGCCGGTTATCTGGGCGGTCTGGCAGGCTTTAACTCTCTCCGCGGTACAATCGACACTTCCGCCACCGGCAAGTGGTTTGTCTATTCTGACAATGCGACAACGGCATCCACCGTCGGCGGTATTGTCGGCCAGAACGAATCCAACGTCACAGACAAAAGCGTGCTGGACACTGTGGTAAACTGTGCCGCCGTGCGCCGATTTACGCGCGTGTTTGATGGGGCTAAGAACAAGGATGATACAGACGATGACAACATTTACAAGAGCGAAAATCGTGTTGTTGTCCATGTGGGCGGTGTCATTGGCCAGCAGCAGAACCGCAGCGATGACCGGTGGTCTGTCAGCAAGGTAGTCAACTGCGGCAGTGTGTTCAACAGCCGCTCGGCCAACGTGGGCGGCGTGATCGCCTATTGGCTGGACTACGGCGGAACCGTGCAGAAATGCTTCAATTTTGGCAAAATCATAACAAACACGAACGACAAAAACAGCGGTTACGGTGCAGTCGGCGGTATTGTCGGCTTTATTGACCAGCCTATTTCCGGCGGCACCACAAATGTGCTTTCCTGCCGTAACTACGGTCAGATTTGGTATGATTCAAACGGCGCAAATGACTGTGCGGGCATTATCGGCAAAATCGAGATGAAGAAGGTCACCGATATTATGACGCTGAACATCATCGACTGCGTCAATAGCGGTGCAATCAAGGCAGCGTCGCAGGCAGTCGGCATTCTGGCATGGATCGGCCCGTACGACAAGGGAAATATTGATTATGTTACAGTAAATATTGACCGCTGCCGAAACCTTAATACAGACTTTACGTGTAGCAGAAAAATCGGCATTGTTGGCAGCCGCGGTAATGGCTCTGGGTCGAATAAAGCAACCAATGTCACAAACTGCTTTGCGACGGTTGGTACAGATTGGTTCCCGATTGCCTATTTGCGCCTGAGTGGCGAGAATGTCACCGGCCACGGCAACTATTATATTGAAAATTCCTACGATGCAGGCAAGAGCTTCTTTAAGAATGATTCCCGTAAACTGACCACAGAAAAACCGAACAGTACAACAGGTAACTGGGAGAAAGCGGATGAGCAAGGAAGTGACAAGGCCTACAAGGAGACATATTGGAATCCGTCCTCGGGAAAAGTAAAAGCACACCGTCTGTACATAGGCTATAACGTCACTGATAAAACAACCTATCCTTATATTGCGTTCCTGCCCGCTTTGGCAAAGGATGGGAACGGCGCAGCGTACAGTCTGTGGTGGATGCGAGGCACTACTTCTACGGATCAGGATGCCAAACCAAACTCTGCCTATATCAAGACCGACGGTAAGAAAGCCTACATTTACGATGATACCGGCGCGGGCGATGATACCAATCCCGGCAACCAGAGAGCGACTGTGATGCTGCAATTCGGCGAAGCCGCGAACAGTACGAAATCGGACGTTGATATTACCGACATCACCGACGAGGTCATCCAGAACTACTATAAGTACGTGCTGGACAGCACCAAACCCGCCAAGCCGGAAAAAATCCGCGTCAAGGCCAGCCAGGTGCAGGACGCGGACAACAACGTCTATGGCCGCTACGAGGTTACGTGGGAAGCGACCGATACGGACGCCAGCCCCGCCTCCTATTACCGTGTGGAGATTCTGCCCTGCGATGCCGCAGGCAACATCACCGGGGTCGCCTACCTGACCGCTGACGTCTACCAGCGCAGCTATACCTTTGTGGCTGATAAAGAGTGGACGGGTAACTTCGTCGTGCGTGTAACGCCCTACAATACCAACGACGACCCGAAGCAGCCTGATAACCCCAACACCAGCGCCGTGCAGACCTTTATGCACGCCCTGCCGACACCGGAGATTGAGTTCCGGCTGGTCAAACGCGTGAACGGCGGCTTTGACTGGAATCAGTGCCAGACGCCAGATTACCCGGGGATGCAATTCAATTATGAAGTTGTCGCTGTGCTGAAAAACTACACCGAATACCCGACAGACGAGGCATGGACCGTCAAGCTGACCGATGGAACGAATACTTATTATTTCAGCAGACAGAATGGCAAGCAGTACATCCGCCTGACCAAAAATTTGGAACGCACTTTGACGCTTACGGCGCTGGCAACCCCGGACAACAGCAGCAGTACAAAGTATCTGCGCTCGGCCCAGTACAAGTCAGAGACCTATCTCCCGTCCCAGTGGCGAGACAATCCGGGCTCTGCCAAGGACGAGGACGGTCTGCCGCTGGGCACGCTGAACAAGGACGGCAACACGGAGTTTGTGACCTACACCGGCCAGACAGCGGAGAGCTTTGAAGCAACCGTGAAGTTCAGCTTTACCCCGAAGGTCAAGAGCGACAGCAGCGAGCACGGCAGCCCGACCTACCGCGTCATGCTGCTGGCAAAATATCTGGGCAATGACGAAGTCAACGGCGTATCTTTGAACGGCCAGTACATCACGCTGGCCGCGCGGGAAAGCATTGTGACAGAGTCTCCCGTCACCTTCAACCTGAACAGCCTGCCGTCGGATGCTATGACGAACTACACCGACTTCCTTGTTGTCGCGGTGCCCGTCACCAGCGGCAAGGGCGATATGAAGTATCGCTGGGATGCCACGGCGGACGAAGTGTCCGCAGCCATCGCCAGCCATGCAAACGACACCAGCAAAGAAATCTGGTGGAAGAACGGCTATGAGATCGTCCGCACGGGCGAGCACAGCTATACCTATGCCCATCTGACGCCGCTCTGCTTCTCCGACGTGAACCGCACCGATAACCCGGAATGGGCTAAACAGGCCACGCAGACGACCCCGCAGATCATCTTCAAGCAGCTGAACCTGAATGTCCTGAAAGCCCCGACGCTGGCCGAAACCATTGAGGACGGCGTAGTGGATGACAAGAATCAGCTGACCTACACGTTCAAATGGACACAGGACGACATGCAGGCCACTGACGCAGCCCCCGTCTACCAGATCAAGCTCTACGGCCTGTTGACGGACGAGAACGGCAATGTGACCGGTCAGGAGCAAATTGCGCTGAAGGACGGCGTCACCCTGACGCCGACACAAGATGGCAACAGCTTTACCCTGCCTGTCAACGTGGATACCATGCTGGCCAACGGCAGCGACAGCTGGCGCTATGACAAGGTCCGGCTCGAGGTCACCCGCGTGGCGGCAGCCGACACCGATGAAATCGGCGCGTCCGCTGTGGCGGATTACAGCGTTAAGCAGCGCCTGCCCGGCATCAGCGCGCCGAGCTCCATCACCCGCGTCAACGGCGAGACCGACAACGCGGATGCCCTGCTCTACACGGTCAGCTGGTCGCCGTCCGACGACGAGCGCATTGACCACTATGACCTGTGCGTCGTCGATGACGGCGGCAATACTGTGCTGACGCTGCCCACCACGGGCAACGTCGGTAGCCTGACGCTGGATCTGGAGCAGTATCAGGGCAAGACATTGCGCTTCCGCGTCATTGCCCGCCGCAAGGCTGGTAGCGATACCTGCTTTGACGGCCCGGACGGCGCGTTGAGCCAGTCCGAGACCATCGTCAGCCGCGCCGCTGCGCCCAAGGTTACGGCCAGCAGCTTTGCGCCCGACAGCCCGAATCAGGAGACGTTCCTGAACGACCTCAAGCTCAACATGACGCTGGACGCAGCCGCACAGGGCAATGTCTACTTTACCGGCTATATCTTCAGCGATGTGGCCAACTATACAAAAATTGCCAAACTGGCCGAGGCTTGGCAGGACGAAGGCACCGGACAGGCCAAGTACGAGGCCCAGCAGGAGCTGACCAAAGCACTGGACGAGATGCTGGCCAACGGCGACGCCGAGCTGGTCATCCCGAAGGACAGCCGCACGGTGGGCGGGAGCGCCAGCGTCAACGACAACACCGCCAGCTATACCTTTGTGCCCGACGGCAACGGCTTTACGCTGACGCCCGACCATGCAAAACAATACCTGCTGCCCGCGGTGCGCGTTATGCCCACCGACGGCAGGACAGCGTCGAACTGGTTCTACATCCTGCAGCAGGATACCAAAGCGGCACAGCTGCCGGCCATCACGCTGGACGCCCCCGTGGACGAACCGGAACGCGCACTTGGCAATGCCGTTTACAAGCAGGAAGTCAACCTGTACAACGACCCCGAGTTTGCCGTCGAGCGCGGTAAGGCCTCGCTGGAGCTGCGCCGCTTTACGGTGGAGTGGACCGCGGTGAACAAGTACACCCAGACCGACGGCACGGTGCGCAACCTGACAGACCGCTACAGCTTTACCGTCACGCCGCGGGGCAAGGACAAAACGCCCTACAGCATTACGGTGACGACCTACGACAGGGACGTGACGGACATAGACGGCAATGTCACGCATAAGCGCGGAGAAATCAAAACCGTTACCAAGACCTATGACGGCAAAACGACGGCGCTTGACAAGCAGACCACCGTTGTGGACGCGGAGACCAACAAGACCCGCACCTGGTACGACCTGAGCGTTGAGCCTGTGACCGACGAGAACAGCAACGTGACATGGGAACAGAAACCCTATGACGTCACCGGCACGGTGGAAAAGGACGGCGGTACGCTGTACTACAAGGCACAGACGGTTCCCATGCTGGAGCTGGTGCAGGAGGACGGCGCCGAGCCTGTTTACCGCATCACCCTGCCCGAGCTGCAGGAAAAGGTGCAGGACGACTCGCTCGAGCTGCAAAAGTTCACCGCAAGTGTGACGCTGCAGACGCTGGCGCACTCGGATGACAACGGTAAGACCGTCGAATCCGGCACGGTCAAGGTCCCCGTCAACGAGACGAACACCGCCGATGCGGCGGAGGATGCCCAGGGCATGGACTCCGCGGAGAGCGTCGCGCCCGCCGAGACCGCAGAAAGCATGGCGGCGGAAAGCACCCCCGCAAGCGTGCCCCCGGTCCTGATGCGGGCCCGTGCGGCACTGCCCATGGCGACCCCGGAGACCGCCGCTGCCCCGGATGAGACGGACGCGGCGGAAACCGCGCCCCCGAAACAGACGGAAACAAGCGACGCATCGTAATTTTATTTCAGGAAAGAAGGTGGCATTATGCACCGCAGGGCACGCAGCATTCTGCGCGGGGAGCAGGGACTTTCGATGATACTGGTCCTCTGCATCGGCGCGCTGTTTGTGGCGCTGTCGGCAGCGCTGGTCTATGCGGCCTCCGTGCTGACGGCCAATGCCAACCGCCAGCTGCTGGAACAGGAAGCCTACCAGCTGGCAACCAGCTTTTCCGACGTGCTGGAAGGGGAGCTGAACGACTATGACCCAAATGACCGCGACAGCAAGACATTTGCTGGGTTCGTCAACAATGAATTTATGTTCTCGGTGAGCTACGGCAAGGACATCTATGATTTGGAATCCCAGCCATTCGTGTTTGAGTTAATGCAGGGCTCCACCGCGGCGGCAGATGGTGCTGATTTTATCACAATCACATTACGTCGCCGCCCGGGCGAGGATGTAGATGATTTGAACCTAGGCGGACAGGGACAGTATGTTACGACAGACAAAGAATGGCAATCATTCCTGAGAGACTGGCAAAGCACGGACTATAAAGTAATAGATTTGCAACTGGATGTAACTGTTACAGCGAAGAAGGGGGGAGAACAATTCTCCTTTACACGAGTGTATGACAGACACATCCATTACCCGATTGATTACTATACGATAGACGGGCAAACAGCTCATTATAATTGGACTCCTGGCACGAACCAGTTTACAGTCCCCGGTGGTTCACCACTTGTCATTGATAAAGATGACACAACGGTTCATACAATTGTGCCGCACTATGATACGCGGCAGCAGGACAAAACGACCATTACCTACACCCGCGGTGTTAAACAAAACGCCAGCAAAACACAGGAGTGACCCGCTATGAAACACATTTTCAAAAATCGGCAAGGGGAAACGATTGTGGAAGTGCTTGTGTCGTTCCTGCTGCTGCTGATTTTTACGTCGATGTTCGTCGTTTCGCTGCGGTACGCCCGCGCCATGTCCCAAAAGGCCGAAACGCTGCGGGAGACAGCCTATGCCTTCTGCGCCGGGCTGTACCCGGCCAATAACGCGGCCCCCCGCTGGGTGAAGGAACAGGAGGGGCTGGAGTTCTCCTTTGGCGATTACAATGAATTTACGGTGAACGGCGTCGAGCTGGACAGCGTGGAGACAAGCGCAGAAGTTACGGAAAACGGCCAAAAAACGACGGAACAGCACAAGTTTTACCGCTACAGCAAGAGCACGGCAGAAGGGACGACCAACCCATGAAGCAGCGTTTGAAAAACCAGAACGGCACAACGCTGGTGGAGCTGATCGTCTGCATGGTGCTGCTGTCGCTCTTTACGCTGGCGGCGGTCACGCTGATACAGCCCAGTGCGCAGGCGTACATGGACATCCAGCAGCAGACCCGCGCCCAGAACCTGGCCGACGCGCTCATTGAGACGATCCGCGGCGAGGTGCTCGAGGCGAACGGCTATATCCGCTTCACCGACGGCGCGACGGACCCGGGCGATTTGGATAAGGTTTTTGCGTCCAAGGGTAACGACTACAGCAAAGGCACGGCATTGGAATTCAGCGTCTACCCCAACCACGTTGAGCTGATCGACAAGGACTGTGTGCCGATGCTGACAAAGACAGACGGCACAGCACTGCTGACAGCGGAACAGGCCAATGCGCTGAACGGCTACCTGCACATGCGCTTTTACCGCGATGAACTGAATGACGACGGGCACTACGGCAACCCGCAGCACACAAAAGAGAACAAGGACGCGGACGGTACCGTGACGGGCACGCTACCCTACGTTGCCTACGGCTACACAACGGCCTATCCCCGGGATGCCTATATGGGGCTGTTCATCAGCGATCTGCATTTCTACGCCCGCAGCTGGACGCAGGACGGCGACGAAACCAAGACCCCGCGCATTACGGCTATGACGGTGGTGCTGACTGTGGCCAAGCGGGACGCCGACAACCAGATCGTGCCGCTGTGCACCCAAAAAGCCATTGTGCAGCTGCCCGGTGAGCCGGTCATCCTGTATGGACCCGGCACCTGGGACGGCAAGGCATCGTCGGAGTCGTGAGCGGTGCCCTCCGGGGTGATTTTTGAAAAGTATATTACAATCCCGGCGGATGTACTGGACAAATTCAAATGGACTTGTTATACTTTAAAACATGAATACCTGTGTGCCGGACAAAAATATAGGAACGTCATGGGCATCAGAGCAGAGAGGATGACTAGGATGGCAACAATTGAAATCAAAATGCTGGGCGGCTTTGAGATCCGTGTGAACGGCAAGCCCGTGCTGGCACAGCTGGCGCAGTCCCGCAAGGCAACGGCGCTGGTGCAGTATCTCGTTTTGCGGCGCGGGGAGCGCGTCTCCCACAAGGTACTGACCGATACCCTGTGGGCAGGGGAGCGGTCCACCAACCCGGACATGGCCCTGCGCGCCATCTTGCATCGCTTCCGCCTTATGATCGACGCGGAGGGTCTGGATGAGATGAAGGACTGCATCGTGACCAGCCGCGGCTACTACCAGTGGAACCCCCATCTGGACTGCAGCGTGGATGTGTTTGAGGTCAACGACCTGTCGGAGCTGGCCCGCAAGGAGAGCGACGCCGAGAAGCGCAGCCGCATTTATGAACAGATCGTCAACCTGTATGACGGACGCCTGCTGCCGCAGTCTGCGTCCGAGCCGTGGGTCGAAAGCGTCAGCGTGCGTCTGCACGGGCAGTACCGCACAGCCATTTTAAACCTGCTGGAGCTCTGCAAAAAATGGGGCGAGAGCACCCGCATCGTTACGCTGTGTACCCGTGCGCTGGAGCTGGACCCCTACGAGGAGCGCCTTTATCTGGAAAAGATCGTCGCGCTGGAGACGCTGGGCCGCCACGAGGAGGCGGAGGATCTGGCACGCCGCGGCAGCGCCATGGGCTGCCTGCATCATGCCATTGAGCCGGGCCGCGCAGGCTCTGCCTACCGCCAGATGCGCCAGGCAGACCGCAATATGGAGAGCGAGGTCTCCAAGCTGATCTCTGCTCTGCCGGATACCGAGGACACGGGGGCCTGCATCTGCGACTTTGAGACGTTCAAGGAAATTTACCGCGTACAGCGCGGCGTGCAGGTCCGCTACGGTCTGCAGGTATTCCTGGCGATCCTGACCGTGGCTCCCAGCCAGAACACCGATGCTGCCGAGACCGCTCTGATGGTGGAGCAGCTGGGCGATCTGATCCACACGAATCTGCGCCAGTGCGATGTGGCCGCCCGCTACACCGATATGCAGTATGTTGTTATGCTGAGCGGCAGCACCGCCGAGAGCGGCACCGGCCCGCTGGAGCGCATCAAGGCCGCGTTCTACCGCATCCCTGCCCATGGCCGCTACCTGTTGAGCTATAGCCTCTATGTTCCCGAGGCCAAGGCCGACAGCGGGCGCACCCGCCGCCGCAAAAAGACGGCGAAGAAGGAAAAATAAGTGAGCCGTTAAGCCGTACAGTGAAAGCTGTGCGGCTTTTTTGCTGCACGGACCGGCAAAGAAACGATTGGTAGGGGCGGGCATTGCCCGCCCGTGCCCGTTTGCCCTGTGATAAATTTTCCCGAAAAGACGATGCTGCGCCAAGTTGGCGGGCGAGCAATGCTCGCCCCTACACTCGCTGTATGTCGAGGAACGATTTTTTACACTTTCCACAATCTTTTGCCTAAAAATTTTTACAAAAAATCCGAAAAAACTGTTTAAATTTCCACAACAATGTGGTAAAGTAGTATCAAACAGGCGGGAGTGTTCAAAAATCACTGCGCCGCAATGAAATTCTACGCCGCAGGGCTGCCGGAAGCAGCCCCGGCGCGAAAAGAGGTTTGACGATCCATGGGCTACGCAAGCAAAGACATCCGCAACATTCTGGTGGCCGGCCACGCCGGCTGCGGCAAAACGACGCTGACCGAGGCACTGCTGTACATGAGCGGCGCAACCGAGCGTATGGGCCGTGTCGAGGACGGCACCACCGCCAGCGACTTTGACCCCGAGGAGATCCGCCGCAAGGCATCGCTCAACTCGAGCGTTGTCCCCGTCGAGTACGAGGGCATCAAGTACAACCTGATCGACGCACCGGGTCTGTTTGATTTTGAGACCGGCGCTGCCGAGGGCATCATGGCCGCCGAGAGCGTGCTGATCTGTGTGTCCGGGCGTTCCGGCGTGACCGTCGGTGCCGAGAAGGCGTACCAGCTGGCGCTGAAAAACAACAAGGCGCGGATGATCTTTGTCACCAAGGCTGATTTGGAAAACGCCGACTACTTTAAGATCCTGGAGCAGATGAAGATCAAGTTCGGCCCCAGTGTCTGCCCCTGCGTCGTGCCCGTCCGTCTGGACGACGGCACCGTCGCCTACATCAACCTGTTCAGCCAGAAGGCCTTCAAATACGAAGGCGGCAAGCAGGTCCAGATCGACCTGCCCGACATCGGCCACCGCTTTGAGGGCCTGATCCAGGCCATGAGCGAGGCCATCGCCGAGACCGACGAGGCTTTGATGGAGAAGTTCTTCGAGGGTGAGGCTTTCACCACAGAGGAGATCGTCCAGGGCATGGCCTCCGGCGTGCGCAGCGGCCAGATCACGCCCGTGTTCTGCGGCTCTGCCGTCAACGCGCAGGCGCTGGATATGCTGCTCTACAACATGAACGTGCTGCTGCCCGGTGCGGACACCGCGTCCGCCGTGGGCGAGTCTGGCGGCGAGCCGGTGGAGATCACCGCCGACCCCGCCGCCCCGCTGTGCGCCTACGTCTTTAAGACTGTGGCCGACCCGTTTGTCGGCAAGCTGAGCTTCATTAAGGTGCTGTCCGGCAGGCTGACCGCGACGAGCAACGCTGTCAACGCCCGCACCGGCCAGCCGGAGCGCCTGGGCAAGACGCTGACCGTCTGCGGCAAAAAGCAGACCGACACGCCCGAAATCGCCGCTGGTGACATCGGCGCAGTTGCCAAGCTGGCCACCGCCAAGACCGGCGATACCCTGTGTGACCCCGCCCGCGTCGTGGCGCTGCCCGCACCTGTGTACCCCATCAGCAGCTACCGCATGGCCGTCAAGGTCGCCAAGAAGGGTGACGAGGGTAAGGTCGGCAGCGCGCTGGCCCGCCTGATCGAGGAGGACCCCGCCATCCGGTTCGTGGTTGACCCCGAGACGAAGCAGCAAATCATCAGCGGTCTGGGCACCCAGCATCTGGAGGTTGCGCTGGCCAAGCTGAAGAATAAGTTCGGCGTCGAGATCACGCTCGAGAATCCGCGCGTGCCGTATCGTGAGTCCATCCGCAAGAGCTGCAAGGCGCAGGGCCGCCACAAGAAGCAGACCGGCGGCCACGGCCAGTTCGGCGACGTCTGGATCCAGTTCGAGCCCATCGAGGGCGAGGGCATCGAGTTTGCCGAGAACGTGTTCGGCGGCAGCGTGCCGAAGAACTTCTTCCCGGCAGTCGAGAAGGGCGTCCGTCAGGCCGCCGAGCACGGCGTGCTGGCCGGTTACCCGATGGTCGGCATGAAGGCTACGCTGCTGGACGGCAGCTACCACCCTGTTGATTCCAGCGAAATGGCGTTCATTATGGCCGCCAAACTCGCGTATAAGGCTGCCATCCCCGAGGCCGGCCCCGTCCTGCTTGAGCCCATCGGCGCATTGAAAGCCCACGTCCCCGCCGACAACACCGGCGATATTATGGGCGAGGTCACGAAGCGCCGCGGCCGCGTGCTGGGCATGAACCCCGATGACGACGGCCTGCAGGTCGTCGAGGCCGAGGTCCCCGTGGCCGAGATGCAGGACTTCACCACCTTCCTGCGCCAGCTGACCCAGGGCCGCGGCTACTTCACGTTCGAGTTCGTCCGGTATGAGACCCTGCCGCAGATGCTCGAGAACAAGGTCATCGAGCAGGCAAAGGCATTGGGCAACTTTGCGGATGAGGATTAAACGAGAGATGTTCTTTCTTTGCAAAGAAAGAACCAAAGAAATTCTAAACAAGTAAAATAAAAGCACCTGCTGACCGGTATGCGTGTGACCGGTCAGCAGGTGCTTTTTGGGTAAAATATGTAAAGCTTCTTTGCTTACTTTCTTCTCGAAGAAAGTAAGAGAAAAGGGAGTCTGCGGAAAGGTCCAAAGCCCCTCAGGCCTCGCAATGCGAGGAGCCTTTTGCGGGCTCCGCCCGAGAAAAGCCTCCCCTCACAGGGGAGGTGGCCGAGCGCAGCGATGGCCGGAGAGGCTCTTGCCGTTGCCCGCTAGCACCGGCCTTCCGGGAAGCGGCGGGCCGGGCATGCCCGGCCCCTACAGCGCAGCAAAATGAAAGGCACGCTCCCCATCACGTGATCTTCAACGCCCGCTGCACGCGGTACACAATGTATTTGAACAGCCCGGCGATCAGACTGAACTCCACCCAGACATAATTGGGCAGGTTCCGCCACTTGAATTTCGGTTTGTTTATCTTCGGCAGCGCCGCCCACGCCTCGCGGAAGCCCTTTGCGTAATCCCCGCCGAAGCCGCGCAGCCGGAACATAAGCACTTTGAGCAGATACCCCAGCAGCATCGGGATAAAATTCAAAACCAACATCAAAATCGGCTGGTTCTTGTAGGGCAGCAGAATGCTGTTGCGCCCGCTCTGGATGCTCTTAAACGGGTTGTAGCGCACCGCGCCGGTGGTCGCGCCGCAGATGTGGCGGCAGCGGGCCGTGGGGCAGTAGACGTTCCTGTAGCCGAAATTGTTCGCACGCCAGCTCAAATCGACGTCCTCGTAATACGCGAAAAACAGCTCGTCAAACACGCCGATCTCGTCCAGAATCGACTTGCGGTAGAGCGCCGCGCCGCCGCACGCGCTGAACACACGGCAGGGCTTTGTATAGCGGCTGGCCTTTAAGCCGTCGCCGCGCTTGCAGGCAAAGCCCAGGATCGTCACGTAGTCGCCCGCGTCGTCGGCCAGCTCCGGCTCATAGTAGCGCAGCATCAGGCTGCTGACCGCAAAAATTTTCGGGTCGGCGTCGGCGGTTTTGATCAGCTCCGCCAGCCAATCCGGCTCCGCAAAGGCGTCGTTGTTGAACAACGCCATGTACTCGCCTTTGGCAATCGCAATGCCCTGGTTCACCGCATGGGAAAAGCCGGTGTTCCCGGCGTTCTCAATTAAAGTGTAGCGGTCCCGCCCGCAGTAGCTGCGGGCGATGTCCAGGCTCTCGTCGGTGGAGCCGTTGTCAATGACGATCAGCTCAAAATCCTGCTCGGTCTGCGCCCAGACGGACTCGATGGAATCCCGCAGCCAGCCCGCGCCGTTCAGGTTCGGGATGATGACAGATGCTTTCATGGCGCCTCCTCAACGGTAATAGTAGTAGGCTAGCTGGCTGTGCAGCGCGGCGGTAAACACCATCGCGGCCACAGCCACAAACAGGATGACCAGCCCCGCCACGACCAGCGCACGGATCAGGTACGCCCGGGCCAGCCGCCTGCGGGCAGGGTCCTGCGTGCCGCCAAAGCTCCACACCACCGCCAGCACGAACCCGGCGATGGGGATGGCGAACAGCAGCATGGCCGCCGTCGTCGCGCTCTGGCTCATGGCGTCGATGCGGTCCTCCTCCAGGTCCTGCTCGTACAGCGGCTCGCCGGTCTCAACGGTGCCCTCCGGGGACTGACGCATGGACTCCAACAGAGCCTCGCCCATCGGGATATGCGGCAGCGGTGCGCCGCACTTGGGGCACCGCTCGTCGTACGGGGCAGTCAGCAGACCGCAGTTTTTGCAAAAATGTGCCATAAAAACCTCGCTTATTCGTCGAATGCCAGACCGCGGTCCAGCTGGGTGTTCAGGATGATCTGGGTGTTGGTGGAGCCCATCTTCTGCATCTTGGTCAGCAGGTGCTCCAGCGCGTCAATGTCGGTGCAGCTTACCTTAATTATAAAGTTGTAGCTGCCTGTCACGCGGAAGCACTGCAAGACCTGCGGCTCCTGCTCGATCATGGTCAGAAAGCTCGCGCGGGTCGCTGCGTCCACCAGTACCGAGATCAGCGCCTCGACCCGGGCGGGCGCGTCGGGGTGGCGCAGCACGACAGTGTACCCGCCGATGACGCCCTCCTGCTCCAGGCGGTGGATGCGGCTGGATACGGCGGGGCTGGTCAGGCTGACCCGCTGGGCGATGTCCTTAACGGGCATACGCGCATTTTCCGCCAGCAGTTGTAGGATTTTGTGGTCCAAATCGTCCATGGATTGACTCCTTGTCATTGTTTTGTGTAATGCGCACAAAAAAATAAAGTGAAGTATACAATCACTGTTATCTTTAACAAAATTGGAAAAGTATGCTTTTTTGTGCGCTTGCTAAATAAAATTAAGTGGGAATGACTTTATTATAATCTTTTGAAAACCAAAATGCAAGTCTGACATTTGACATTTTAAGAAAACTTGCTATAATAATGTTTGTAATCAATCAAGACATTCACTGACCTTTATATACTTTCCCACCCCTCTATGCACAAAGCCCCGCAGGTATCCCCTGCGGGGTTTTGTGTTTGTGTTGGCAGGACACAATGCGGGAAAGTGTGCAAGAATTGGGGGCTTTTTGCCTTCCCCCGCGGGGGAAGGTGGCCCGCAGGGCCGGATGAGGGGCGTGTGCACGGCAGCAGCCTGTAAACGGGCAGCATCTGCAAGGTCGACCCTCATCAGTCAGTGGTCGGGGCCACTGACAGCTTCTCCCTCCGGGGGGAAGCCATGCGCGCGAAAGGCTGCATTTTTACATTTTAAACCCCGCCCCGTTTGACGGCGCCCGGACTGCTGTGGTATAATATAATTTCCGACACATAACGTGCATTTTTAACGGAGGAATCAATATGCTCATCCCTGTGCTGCTTTTTATTGTCGGTCTGTTGTTCCTGATCAAGGGCGGCGACTGGTTTGTTGACGGCGCGTCCGCACTGGCCCGCCGCTTCCACCTGCCGGAGCTGCTCATCGGCGCGACGGTGGTCTCCATCGGCACGACGCTGCCGGAGGTCATGGTCTCCACGATGTCCGCGCTGTCCGGCCATGGCGAGATCGCCTACGGCAACGCCATCGGCTCGGTCATCTGCAATGCGGCACTGATCGCGGCCATCACGATTGCGGTGCGCCCCGGCAGGGTAGACCCCAAAACGCTGAAAACCCCCGTCGCCTTCTTCTTCGCGGCGGCGGCCATCTACTGCATTGCGGCCTATGTTTTCGGCAGATTCACCCGCGTCATGGGCATCATCATGCTGGCAATGTTTGTGGCGTACATGGCCGCCAATGTGCTGCAGATGAAAAACACCCCCGCCGGTGAGCAAGAGGCGTCCGAGGAGGAGGAAATGCCCCTCGCCAAGACGCTGATCCTGCTTGTGCTGGGCGCGGTGCTGATCGCCGTCGGCGCAAACCTGCTCGTGGACAACGGCACCCTGATCGCGCAGGCCCTCGGCGTGCCCGAGAGCGTCATCGCCCTGACGTTTGTCGCGCTCGGCACCTCGCTGCCCGAGCTGGTCACGGCCATCACCTCGCTGGTCAAGGGCCACAGCGACCTGTCGCTGGGCAACATCGTCGGTGCGAATGTCTTTAACCTTGTGCTGGTCAGCGGCATGTCGATCACGCTGGCACCCTTCACCATCCCGCAGAGCGCCACGCTGTTCGGCATCAATTCCAGCCTTGTGCTGGATCTGCCGGTCATGCTGGCTGTCATGCTGATCATGACGGTCCCCGCCCTCGTCAAGGGCAAGCTGCACCGCGCCCAGGGTATCCTGCTCCTGGCGATCTACGCCGCCTTCTGCGCGGTGCAGTTTGCGCTGTAAAGAAAAAGGCTTCATTGCCCATGCGGACGTCCCCGCCGACGCGCCGCCAACCCGGCGTTCGCCACCCAAAAGACAGAATAGAATTTCCATGCCCGGCATACACTTCCGCGAGGTGGTGTGTATGCTGGGCATTTTTGGTTTGTTTTTGCAGGCGGCGGCAGGGCATATTCTGTATCTGGCGCTGCATCTCGAAAGCGGGTCCTTCCCGCGTCCGCTTCCGCCGGACAGGGAGCGCGCGGCCTTTGCCGATCTGCAAAAGGGCGGGGCAGCCGCCGCACAGGCGCGGGATACGCTGATCCGCCACAATCTGCGGCTCGTCGCGCATATCTGCAAAAAATACTATGCCGGGAACAGTGCACAGGACGACATGATTTCTATCGGTACGATTGGGCTTATCAAGGCGGTGGATACCTTCGACCCCGCCAAAGGCAAGCGCTTTGCCAGCTATGCGAGCAGATGTATTGAAAATGAGCTCCGCATGGATCTGCGGCGGGGGCGGCGGACGGGGGTGACGCTGTCGCTGCAGGAGCCGCTCGAGGCGGACGGGCAGCTGACGCTGGCGGACACCCTGCCCGATGAAGCCGACATGGAGGCCGGCTGCGAGAGCCGCGCCGACGCCGCCCGGCTGCGCGCGCTGGTGGACGCTCTGCCCGCCCGGGAACGCGCTATTATGCGGCAGCGGTATGGATTTGACGGTGCGCCCAAGACCCAGCAGCAGACGGCGCAGGCGCTGCACATCAGCCGCAGTTATGTATAGCGCCGCCACTAATGTAAACGATGCCCGGAGGGCCGAAAGGCTCCCCGGGCATCAGTGTTTTGATTATTAACTTTAGCGGCCACTCATCAAATTATTAGTTACGATCTGCATCTTCTACGATTGATTTGATTATCTCTAACGTAGGCCTAAAGCCTTCGAAAGAGAACATATCAAAACCAGGATCGTTATCGATAATATGCTGAACAAAATCATCTTACCGCATCCGACAATGCGGGACGGTTAATTTGCGTGTATCCGCATCCTTTTGAAACCATCTTATCAAAGCAAGGGGGAAGTGTAACTTTTTTCAGGAATGGGTTTGGGAGGTTCCTCTCCCCCTAACAACCCCCTCTCAGCTGGCTGAAGTGACAAATAGCCAGCTAAAAACAAATAGTCGTATCCTTGGCACCTTACCTATTTTGTAGGAAAGGTGCTTTTTTCATACAGAAACGGAGGTCACCCCCCATGGGAAAATACCAAAAGAACATCGAAGCTGCCCGCCGAATTACCGTGGTGCAGTATTTGGAAACCGATCACCCCGGCGAACTTGTGCGCAAAACGGATCGCGAGTACTGCACCCGGACGCACGATAGCCTGATTATCACGCCTGCCAATGGATTCTTTCACTGGTTTTCACGTCATGTAGGCGGCAACAACGCCATTGACTATCTGACCAAGGTGGAGGGCATGGACTTTGTATCAGCGGTTCGTCTGCTGAACGAGATGGCACCGGTCACTGTTTCTTTTCAACCGGCTAAGGCAGCGCCTGTAAAGCCGCACGAGCCTCGTCCATTTACACTTCCTACCCCGGATCGAAACGCCGAAGCCGTTGCCGCTTACCTGATGCACCGTGGCATCAGCCCTAAGGTCCTGCGCTACTGCGTGGGCAGCGGCATCCTGTACCAGACCACGCGCAGCAACTGTCGCAACTGCGTTTTCGTAGGCAAGGATGAGCATGGCGTGGCGCGCTGCGCGTTCCAGAGAGGCTGTCAGGGCACTTTCCGGGGTGATGTTTCCGGCAGTCAAAAGCAATACGGCTTTTTGATTTCCGCCGAAGACCCGGAGTGCGATACCGTGGAGATTTATGAAGCGCAGGCAAGGCACGCCCAGAATAACCCTGCCGCCGATGCTGCATCTGCATCCGGGCAGGTGCGCCGCGAGGCATTCAGGCGCGGGCGCTTTCGTGCGCTGGCAATCGAAAAATCAAAACCAACCCCATCGCAAGCCACCGTGTCATCCGCTGCTATGCCTATGCAAACGCCGCAAGTATCTGCTCGTCAAAAGCTCAGGCGGCAGGTTCTGATCCAATATGCCGTCCGCAGATATTTCCAGAAAGAAACGGGAAATAAAGCTGCTTCCACAGCGGTAAGCAGCCGATTGCCTTTGTTCCAATATGCCGGTGCTGCGTCAAAGCGGGCAGCCACCACACAAATTGGCAGACTGTTTCAACTACTTATGGCAGCAGTCAAAAGGCTACTGGCGCAAACCGTGCAGCGCGCCGTTGCGGCGCTGCTGGCGCTCTTGGCATCCGGCGGCGCGGTGCTGGTGTTGGTCACGGTCATCGGCGCTGCTGCGGCGGTGATCGGCTCACCGATGGGTATTTTGTTTGCCGATGAATCCGGCGACCCGAACAGCATCCGCATTGCGGAAATCGTTGCGGAAACCAACGCCGACTTTGGTGAGGCCATCAACGAGATCGTAGCCGCTCACCCGGAGTGCAGTGAAACCACCATCGAATATGACTACGAGGACGGTCACACTTGGGCAAGCTACTGGCCCGAAGTGCTGGCCGTCTTTGCGGTTCACACCAATCTGAATTCCGACAGCGATGTAGTTGTCATCGACGAAGGCAAAAAGCTGCTGATCCAGAATACCTTTTGGTCCATGCACCAAATCGATTCAGAAATTGAAACCGTAACCACCACACCGGAGCCGACTGAAGACGAACCCGATCCAGAACCGGTCACAGAGCATATTCTACACATCACGGTCAGCAGCAAAAGTGTAGCCGAGCTGGCTGAAGAATACAATTTCACGCAAGACCAGCGCGACATTCTTGACGAGCTGCTGTCGGACGAACTGCGCCCTTATCTGTTGGCATTGTGCGGCGGTGTCGGCGACACGGTCGGTGACGGCACCCTGCAATGGCCGTTGCCGGGACACACTTATATATCCTGCCACTTCGGGGAAGTGGACGCCTTCGGCAATGCCGGGCATCGCGGCACAGACATTCCCGCGCCGGAAGGCACACCCATCCTGGCTGCCCACAGCGGCACGGTGCTGGTCAGCGGCTGGAACGACAGCTACGGCAATCAGGTGCTGCTGGACAATGGTGCAGGACTTTCCACGCGCTATGCCCACATGGCAGCAACAGCCGTCACGGCGGGCGAAACCGTGACGGCTGGTCAAGTAATCGGGTATGTAGGCAGCACGGGCGACAGCACTGGCAACCATCTGCACTTTGAAATGATGCAGGGCGGGATCAGGGTGAATCCATTGGATATGGTATCACCAAATTAAAATAGCACATATAATAAAAATCATCGTTACGATGGATTATCTGTTATGTTTGACTTTTTATTGCGAACGGAGTATATATAATATATATTGGTATCAATTTATATCAGCTACAAGGAGCGACTATGGACGGAACGAAGTTTGCAAAAATGCTTTCCGATAAGCATCTGTTTGAGCTTGACCGCATGGCATATAAGTATTCCGCTGCCGATGTCAGGGAGTTTTCCGAAATTCTGCGGCAGAATTTTGCACAGCCGCTGCCCCTGGTGGATTTTGCCGGGCAGGCTCTTGTCTGCCTGCCGAATCTGGCACAAATTTCCACCAAAAGCATGAAGCAGCTGCTGTCTGTTCCGGCAGAAAGTCAGCCCTTTGGTGTGCAAGCTATGACGGAGGAAATTCACGCCACGCTGCAAATTGAAAATATCCATTCAACGCGCAACAGCATTCGGCATATATTGAACGGTAACGCCCCCCGCAATGAGGAGGAAAACCGCATTTACGGCATGAAACGCGGGCTGGATTTTATTGCCGACCAGCAAAATGAGATCACCGAGAAAAATCTGCACCAACTGTATCAAATCAGCACCGGAGAGTATTTGCCGGCAGAGGACAAACTGCTGCCGGATCATTTTTACCGCCATGATGCTGTCTATATTGTGGGCGGTGAGGAAAGCCGAAAGGGGCTTTCTGACGAGCTGCTGCCACAGGTCATGAAGCAGCTGATCGACTTTGCCAATGCGGAAGATGACCTGAATGAACTGCACAAGGCGGCCATTCTGCATTTTGCATTTGCCTATTACCACCCGTATTTTGACGGCAATGGACGAACCGCCCGCCTGCTTCACCTGTGGTATCTTGCACGGCATGGCTACCCGGCAGCCCTGTTTACACCGTTTTCGCGTTATATTGACGAAAGCAAGGCGGCATATTATAAAGCCTATGAGCGTGTGGAGAAAAATGCGATGCTCACAGGCTATACAGATGTGACTCCGTTCCTGTCGTATTTCTGCAAAGAGGTGTACAACCGCCTGCAGGCAGACACGGCACCGGCGCATACAGATTTCAAGGTGTACCAACAGGCCCTTGTGGAAGGCAGAATCACCGAAAAAGAACGCCTGCTTTGGGAATATGTTTTGTCGGCTTACGGAACCTCGGAGTTTACGACCAAGCAGTTGGAAAAGGATTTCCGCAATGCAGCCTACGCCACAATCCGAACCTTTGTTATGAAATTCCATGACATGGATTTGCTGGCAGCCAGAAATGCCGGGAATCGTGTGTTTTATAAAGTTAAGTAAGCCGTGCGCAGATTTTTGCTTTGCGCGCTATCGAAAAAAGACCGGCACAGCGTGTCGGTCTTTTTGGATATCTATGGTCTTTGACGATTTGCCCTGCCTATTTGGAACTGTACGACTCGTTGGCTATTCACCTTGAAACCAACGGCAATGATCATTTAAAGATTATAGTGATTCTGACTGCGGCTGACCTGCCGAGTTCTCTCTGTCTGAACTATTCGGAATTTCCGAATAGTTACCTCCTCTGTCAGCTCTCCGTCAGAATAAATCTTTTTGATATGTTCATTGATGGAGGGGGAGTCCAACATCATACAATGCCGCCGTCATATTCTGCGTCAACCAGATACTCTTATCCCCATACCGGATTTCATAGCTGGCATCGCTCTCACCAGTGGAGGCTACAAAAATCAGATATTCCGCTGCCGAACTTGAATAGTTGTCGAGAATTCACAGCATGAACTATCCGAAATTCACAGATAGTTCCGATTTGAACCTACTAGTCAGAAATACAGTCTAGCCAACGGTGGCAGTTTTTAGCTTTTCTTAAGGTATATTAAACATATTGGCATTGTCGACGAAGTCAACAACCAAAAGGTCGTCTTTCCCGGGGCAGCGGCGGGTGCTGCATCCAATCTGTTGCATATAAATGGTTTTGGACATGGTGGGTCTTGCCATAAATAGCACGCGCTTAATGAGGGCTGTCCAAGCCCTCATTAAGCAAATCACAAGCGCAAAGGACATTGATTGAGCCTGTTTCGTAATCTTTCAGAATTTTCTCTCGAATTTTTACGCAATCTCGGCCGGAAACAGCTTCTGCTTTATCAGGCCGCAGGTACGTGGGCAAAAAATAGAACAGCCACCATAGCAGTGACTGTGCAGGGATATCCTTTGGGTGTGTCGACTGCGTTAGATCTTTACGGGTCTGAATAATTTTAAAGTTCTTTCTATAACGGATGCCCGATTTGATGAGCAGTTTGGGTTTACGGAGAACGAGGTCGTGAGACTTCTTAAGGCATGTCACCTTGAGTCACATTTAAGTGAAACGAAAAACTAGTATGATGGATATCGTTTTGGTGATGCCGATATTTACTGTCCTTGGGATGTGATTAACCATGTTGACAGACTTTGCGGAGAGCTTGATGCAGAGCCGCAGTCTTACTGGATCAATACCAGCGGCAACGACCTTGTAAAACGATTTGTTGACAAAGCGGATAAAACCACACGGGACGAAATTGAGCGTCTGGTTACTGGGGAGAAAATTGAAAAGTCTATCCGTTTGGAGCTGACATACGACGAAATAGACAATAGCATCGATAATCTTTGGAGCGTATTGTTTATGACAGGGTATCTGACGCAGGAATGAAAACCCGAACGCGGTATTTATAAACTGAAAATTCCAAATGAAGAGGTACGCGAAGTTTTCAAGCACCAAATCCAGAAGCTGTTCAACAATACAATTCTGAAAGACTCCCATGGACTTCGAGTTTTCTGGAAAGCGTTTGAAGAAGGAAACGCACCGGAAATTGAAGAAAGTCTGACAAGAACTTTGAGCAAAACCATCAGTGTTCTTGATCCCATGGGTCCTCAGGCAGAAAAGGAAAAATTCTATCATGCTTTCCTATCTGGGATGTTGGTAGGAAACGGAGCATGGGGAATTCTTTCCAATAAAGAGTCTGGTGATGGCTTTGCGGATTTGATGGTTGAAACGGATAACCCAAATTCTGGAATAATTGTCGAGCTTAAGAGTGTAGATAGACTTTCTGAACTGGATGGAGCTTGCGCACGAGCCATGACTCAAATCCATGATCGCAGATATAGTGAGTATCTTCGCAACGAAGGTCGCAATGATATCTGGGCGTATGGCATCGCATTCTTTAAGAAACGGTGTAAGGTTGTTGCCGAAAAATTGAAGTAAAGCTGACCACCGGAGTCTTGCCAACTGTGTGCATCTGAACTGAAATAAAACATTTTTTCTGCCAAGAGTGTCCGGCTCTTGGCAGATTTTTTCACGCGCAGATTGATTATTTTATGAGCGAGTTTATCCCCGCACCTCTTGCAAAGCTGAAAGAAACGCGATATAATATGACCAAATGAACTAAAACGGTCATATTTAAGGAGGCGCGAGCTTGGCTTTTACCGATTACGAGACCGAGCAGCTCCGCAAGGCGTTGCTGAAGGAAACAAGACATTGCGCTGTTACACTGGGGATGAAGAAAACCTCCGTGGATCAGCTGACGAAGGCGGTCGGCGTTGCGAAGGGCTCGTTCTATAAATTCTTCGAATCCAAGGAAATGCTTTTCTTCGCGGTTTTGGAGAACATTCACTCCGAGCTTTACAGAGTGGCTGACCATGCACTGAGCGAAGCTGACAGCTTACCGCCGCCGGAGCGCGCGGCAAAGGCGGTTCTTGCCGTTTGCCGGCGACTGTCTGATACCGGCGACATGGTTTTCATTGAAAACGATGCAAAGCTGCTTTTGCAGAGACTGCCGGAGGATGTCAAAAACGTGCATTACCACGATGACGAGACGCACATCCGCCAGCTTTTGGAGAAATATGACCTTGTGCCGAATCGCGGCATCTCTTTAGCTGCCGCCACGGTGCGGGGACTGATCTTGACTGTTTCCCACAAGGAGCAGATTGGAGAACTGTACCCGCAGGTGCTGGAAACGTTAGTGTACGGCGCTTGCAGGGAGTTGTTTAAATAAGCGGAAGGCCGCAGAGATGCGGCTTTTCTGAGATACAGTAGTTAGCGCCATCTAACTGCATGGCTGTACGTATCGGCTAGGCAAGCCTAACATTGAAAGGAATGATAGCGATGCAGGAACACAAGAACTTCTGGGACAAAAATGCCGGTCGATACGACCGCTTTATGCGAAAGGATCAGGCAGCGTATGAGGAGATGTATGCGCTGATCTGGCCGGTGGTGAAAGCCAAAACGGTGCTGGAGCTGGCCACCGGTACGGGGTTGATCGCAAAAAGCATCGTGAACGCGGCGGCACACATCGAGGCGACGGACGCCTCCGTGGAGATGATCGCCGAGGCAAAGCGGGATAATCAATCTGCAAAGCTGCACTTTTCGGTGCAGGATATGTTCCGCCTGCCCTATGCAGGCAAGTCCTTCGACGTGGTGATCGTGTCCAACGCGCTGCACATCGTGCCGCAGCCGGAGAAAGCCCTTGCCGAGATTCATCGGGTGCTGAAGGACGATGGCGTGCTCATCGCGCCGACATTCAGCCACGCGGGAAACTCGTTTTCCGGCAAGGTCAGGGCATTTTTCATGAAGCTGGCGGGCTTTCCTCTCCACAGCAAGTGGACGAGCGAGGAATACTTGCGCTTCCTGCGGCAAAACGGCTGGGCGGTGCGGAAAAGCGTTGTTCTGAAAGCCTCATTCCTGCTGACCTATGCCGAGAGTGAGAAAACGGAGGTGTGATATGTCATTCTTTGAAAACACCCGCAAGCCTGTGGGGCTTGGCGGGAAGCTCATGGTTGCCATGATGAATCTGGGTCACAGCCCTGTGGCGTGGTGGGGACTTCAATTTCTGAAGCTTGCGCCGGATGCCAAGGTGCTGGACTGCGGCTGCGGCGGCGGTGCGAACATCAAGAAACTTCTGAAAAAATGCCCGCAGGGTATCGTGAAGGGCATCGACTATTCGCTCGTCAGCGTGGAGAAATCAAAAAAGGTCAACGAGACCGCCATCGTGGAAGGGCGCTGCACCGTTCTGCAAGGCAGCGTGGCGGATATGATCTTCGCAGACAACTGGTTCGATGCGGTCACGGCCTTTGAAACCGTCTATTTCTGGCCTGATCTGCCGCAGTACTTCCGGGAGGTCTATCGGGTGTTTAAGCCCGGCGGGACCTTTCTCATCTGCAACGAAAGCAACGGTGACACGGACAAGGACGAAAAGTGGACGGAGATCATCGGCGGCATGACCATCTACAAAGATATTGAATTAAAGGCGTATCTGGAGCAGGCAGGCTTTCACGATGTGCAGATACACAAAAAGAAAAGTTGGCTCTGCATCACGGCGCGGAAATGAGGAAATCAAGCATGAGCATTTTTGCATCCATCCTGCACATGGCTTATAAGCTCTCCGGCGCGAAAAAGGCGTTCGCTTTGCCGGAGGATGCGCTGCAAAAGGAAATCGAAAAGCAGAACCGGCACCGCGGCGTTTTTACGCCCACCGACCGCAAGGCGTATTATGAAACAATTACAGTGAACGGCTTTCCCTGTCTGATCGTGCGAGAGCGTCCGAAACCGTCCAAGCGTGCTATTCTCTATTTCTTCGGCGGCGGCATGGTGATCGGCCCCGATAAGGGCGACCTGCCTGTGATGCGCAAGCTCTGCCGCGAGACCGGCTGTGATGTGTGGTTTCCGTTTTACCCGCTCTGCATGGAACACTGCATTACTGAAACATACGCGATGGTGTACGAATGTTATCGAAAAATGATTGCACTGTACGGCGGCGGAAATGTCAGCACCTGTGGTTTTTCCTCTGGCGGTGCGCTGGCGCTGGGCATTGCGGCGCACAACAACGCGCAGCCCGAACCGCTGCCGCAGCCGAGGCACATCGTCGCCGTATCCCCCGGTGAGGTGCCATGGAACGATGAGGAAAAGGCGCGGATGCAGGCGCTCAATGAACGGGATGTCTCCATCGACTATGCCTTTATGGGGACAGTGAAAAAATTCATGCGGCACGGCTGCGAGAATGTGCCGGACTATATGCTCTCCGGCTCCCGGGGAGATTTTACCGGCGTAGGCGATATTCACTTCTTCTATTC
>OICD01000279.1_pt1 | contig 32272 bp, 29 predicted proteins | sample 1581161 | NCBI WGS metagenome assembly OICD01 (sample SAMEA3882546, study PRJEB24775) | human gut metagenome | biome: human-associated habitat; feature: intestine environment; material: feces | place: Netherlands | collected 2009/2010 | reverse complement strand
ACCTCTTGCATGCCATGCAAGCGCTCTCCCAGCTGAGCTAATCCCCCATGCTGGCTTGTCGTTCGGCGTTGTGCTCCTGACGACGTGTGTAATTATACCAGCCCAAAGGGAGATTGTCAACAGGTTTTTGAAATTTTTGCAACAAAATTCCCCTGCAGAGCGCTTGGCCCGGCAGGGGAACAGGGGATGTGCGAAAGTACGCTTTTTTTTAGGCCTTTGCGCTCTGGCGGTCAAAGATCTGGGGTGCCACACGGCACAACAGCACAGCAGCCACCATGGTCAGCAGGGTCTCCGGCAGCATATAGCTGCCGTTGTAGGTCAGGCTGTAGGTCCATGCGGACAGGCCATCGGTCAGGTTGCCCCAGATCAGCACGCCGGACAAAAAGCTGCACAGAAAGCGCAGGAAGCCTGCGGCAAAGGTGCCCACGGCCACGCCTACGGTGCGGTTCTTGAAGGGACGGGCAAACAGCTCAGCCAGGCCCAGCACCATAAAGGCCAGCACGTAGTCCAGCAGCACCTCCCCCAGGAAGTACAGGAAGGTGGGGGTGGGAGGTGCCCAGAAGCCCAGCAGCATCTGGAGGCAGGCGTTGACAAGGCCGGTGAACAGGCCCCACTTGACCCCGTGACGGAAGGAGACCAGCACGAAGGGCAGCATGCTCAGCAGGGTAATGCTGCCGCCGTTGGGCAGGGTGAAGAACTTGATGTTGGACAGCACGGTTCCGATGGCGATCATCAGGGCGCACTCCACCAGAGTTCTTGTTTTGGTGTAGGTTTTGGACATGGAGAGATTCCTCTTCTCTTTATAAATAGTACACAAAAACAAAATGCGCCCACTTTTGCAAGCAGGCGCAAGGGTGTTTGAGAAAGAACGGACAGCTCCGCAAACTCCCTACGCCGGCATTGCCCGGATCAGGTAAAGGGTACTCCGCTCAGTGCGGATCTCAGCCTTACGGCGCCCCTGTTTTTATGTCCGCGTCCAGTATAGCGCAGCCGGGCGGCAAAAGTCAACCCTTGCCGACATAATTGCTCGGCCCGGCGCATAGGCTGTAGCAGCACGATACAGGGGGCGTGGGGGTATGAGAGCAGATCCGGAACAGCGGGCGGTACAGCTGGCAGAATACATCGTGGAGCAGGGGGCCACCGTGCGCGCTGCGGCTGCAGCGTTTGGGTGCAGCAAGTCCACCGTGCACAAGGACGTTTCGGTGCGGCTGGTCCGGGTCAGCCCGGGGCTGTCGGCACAGGTGCGGGCAGTGTTGGCACGCAACAAAGCCGAGCGGCATCTGCGCGGCGGGGCTGCCACCCGCCGAAAATACCGTAAATAGAAGCGCAGCGCCCCTGCACGCCGCCGGATGGACGGAGCAGGGGCGCTGCTGTGTTCAGTGCCCGGCCCGGAACTGATTCAAGGCACCTTTTTCCAGCCGGGACACCTGCGCCTGACTGATGCCGATCTCCTGCGCCACCTCCATCTGGGTCTTGCCCCGGAGATAGCGCAGCTCCATGATCCGCTTTTCGCGCGGGGTCAGCCCGGCCACGGTCTGCCGGAACTGCAGCCCGCTGATCCAGCTGTCCTCGCCATCCGGGTCGCGCACCTGGTCGATGAGGTACATGGCATCGCCGCCGTCGGTATACACCGGCTCTTCCAGGCTTACCGGCTCTACCACCGATTCCAGTGCCGCGGTCACCTCCCGGCGGGACAGGCCTGCCTCCCCAGCGATCTCGTCCATGGTGGGTTCCCGGCCCAGCTGCTTCTCCAGCGTTTCGCGGGCCTGCATGGCCCGGTAGGCGGTATCGCGCAGGCTGCGGCTTACCCGCAGGGCGTTGTTATCCCGCAAAAAGCGCCGGATCTCGCCGATGATCATGGGCACGCCGTAGGTGGAAAACCGCACCGGCTGGGCCGGGTCAAAGTTGTCGATGGCCTTGATGAGCCCGATGCACCCCACCTGAAACAGGTCGTCGAGGTTTTCGCCCCGCTGGGCAAAGCGCTGCACCACGCTCAGCACCAGCCGCAGGTTGCCCTCCACCATGCGTTCCCGTGCTCCTGCATCCCCGGCGTGGGCTTGCAGGAGCAGCTGCCGCTTTTCGCTTTCGGACAAAACAGGAAGCTGCGCCGTGTTTACGCCGCACAGTTCCACCTTATTGTACATCCAAACGCCCCCGGTCTGTTTTGAAGTTCACCGGGAGTATGGCCGCAGGGGCAAACCACTATGCGTGGAAAAAATTACACGCCCACCCGGCAGCCGGATGAGCGTGCAAAAAAACCGCAATTGCAATTGGCCCATAATTATGGTATGCTTTAAACGCAGCCGCAAGGCTGCCACGAGGCGCTGCGTCCCACAAATGCAGGCGGCTGAGCTCCTTACCGGCACCTGAGTGCCCGGTGGAGCGAATTTTTCTTGAAATCTCGGCCTCCCCCGGACGCCCAAGGGCGGAAAGGGGGGATGCACCATGACGTTTGAACAGGTCGTAATGCTGCTTTCGCTGCTTGGCGGAGCAATCTACGTTACATTTCAGATCACATGGACTGTCTCGCACAGGGATGATAAAAAGAAAAAATGACCGCCTTCAAGTTCCCAAGCCTGAACGGTCATCTTTTCTGATCAATCTGGTAAGGAGCTAGTCGTTTGTATGGGCCAGCGCCTTCTGTGTTTTCAGTATAGACGATTCCACGCGGTTTGTCAAGGACTAGGCCGCGCTTTTTTATTGCCCTTCCAGTTGGAGCTTCAGGGTCTGGATGATGCGCTTTTCAAGGCGGGAAATGTAACTCTGGCTGATGCCCAGGGCGTCGGCGGCTTCCTTCTGGGTGCGTTCCACGCCGTCGGTCAGGCCGAAGCGCAGCTCCATGATCCGGCGCTCCCGGGCCGAAAGGCTGCTCACGGCGCGGCGCAGACCGGCGCGCTCGGCGTCCTGCTCCAGCTGCTGGCCCACCATATTCTCGTCGCTGCCGAGGATGTCCGACAGCAGCAGCTCGTTGCCGTCGCCGTCCACATTCAGCGGCTCGTCAAGGCTGGCCTCCTGACGGCGGTTGGAGGTCTTGCGCAGGTACATCAGGATCTCGTTGCCGATGCAGCGGCTGGCGTAGGTGGCCAGCTTGATGCTGCGTTCCGGCGTGAAGGTGTTCACGGCCTTGATCAGCCCGATGGTGCCAATGCTGATCAGGTCCTCGGCGGGCACACCGCTGTTCTCGTACTTTTTGGCAAGGTACACCACCAGCCGCAGATTGTGCAGGATGAGCGCATCGCGGGCGTCTGCCTCTCCGGCGGCCATGCGGGCCAGCAGGGCTTTTTCCTCGGCGGGGGAGAGGGGAGAGGGCAGGCTGGCGGTGCCGGCCAGATACTGCACGCCGCCGCAAAACCGCAGCCGCGCACACAGGCGGTGCCAGAGCTGCCGCAAAAACTGGAACATGAGCAGTCCTCCCTATAATAAGTATTATAAGAGCAGCTGTGCCGCATCCTCGCCGTACAGCAGCTCCCATGCAGGGTCCGGCGGCGTGGGGCAGCAGAACGCCGCCAGCAGCCCGCCTGCGCGGTCTTTGCCTAACTGCAGGGCAGCGGGCAGGGCAGGCAGCATGCTCTGGCCGTGGATGCTGCGGCAGGGCACCAGATGCACCCCCAGCTCCGGCGGGGGCGGGGCTGTGCTGTGGGCAAACCAGCCATCGAGATACTGCCGGGCCGCCTGCGGCAGGCGGTGCCGTACCGCCGGGTACTGCACCAGCACCACGGCCTTGCCGCTCAACGGCTCTTGCAGGGCAAAGCCGGTGTCGTGGAAGGCCTGTACCGGCAGCTGCACCCCGGCCACCTCCAGCGTGGCGGGCACGCTGGGCGCGCCGCTGCGGCCAAAGCAGTACAGCAGGGCCCGCAGTACGGCATACACCCCCGCACAGCTGGCCAGCAGCCGCCCCGGTGACAGCGGCAGGCTGACGCTCAGGTTGCGGCTCTGCACGCCGGGCAGCACCACCGCTCCGCACAAAAGCAGGTTGAGCAGTGCATACCACGCACACAACCGGGCAAAACGCCCCCGCCCGGGCAGGCCGTAGGCGGCGGCCACCACCGCGCAACCTGTGAAAATTTTATAACCAACTGCCACGGCTCCCGGCAGCTCCGGGGCCAGCAGTACCAGTGCCGACACTGCCGCCAGCGCCGCCCCGGTGCACAGCCGCACCCCGGTGCACACGGTGGCGCACAGCAGACCGGCTGCGGTGAGAAACAGCGCAGCAAGGACAAAATTGGTCAGCAGAAGCTCGTCGAGGTAGATCACGCTTTTCAACGGCAGGCCCCCCTTGGTGCCAGTGTACCGCCCCGGGGCAAAAAAACCTGTCGGAACCGGAAAACCGCCTGCGGACTGTACAAAAGCAATACTTTTATAGACCTTGTTTCACATTTTTTACACTTTTTGCAAAAAGGTACTTGAACATTTCTGGAAAGTGTGGTATATTATTGCCATCCTAGTAAGGATTGGTGAGCACACGAAAGTGAGCTTGCAAAATATCTTTCTACATTTTGAAGGGAGTAATTCATTATGATGATGCCTGCAAACTTTTCCGCAATCTCTGAGAACGAGATGACCTACGTCAACGGTGGCGCTAGCCTGGCTGACATCCTGGCCCCCGAGCTGAAGGTCGAGAACTGGCAGAAGTTCAACCAGAACATGGTTACCATCATCGGTAACAGCTTCATGAGCAAGTACATCGGCAACACTGTCGGCGTTCTGTTCAACGGCGCTTACAAGCCCGGCAACCTGGGCAACGCATGGCTCACCGGCGTCAAGGGTGCTTACGGCACCGGCTCCGATGCTGGCTTCGGCAAGCATGAGGGTGAGCTGACCGCTGGCGACAAGTTCCTGAACGGTGCTAACGGCGTTCTGAACGCTGGCCTGCGTATGGTCGGTTCCGCTGCTGCTATCTACAACCTGGCTACCGGCACCGTGAAGAACGATGTCAGTGAGAAGGCTTGGAAGGCCGAGTTCTAATCAGCCCTTGTGACTGACTAGCTGGTTTGCCTGAGGGCAGACCAAAGAACAGGTTCTGAATGGGCCCGGAGACGAAAGTCTCCGGGCCCATTTTTGCGTACAACTCCCTCAGTCGCCTGCGGCGACAGCTCCCTCTAGGAGGGAGCCTTTTTTGTTGGTACGGGAAACTTGGCCGGGCTGCCAAAAGCCTCCCTCCGGGAGAAAGATTTCCCCCGGCCGGGGGACGCAGAATTGTTTTGACAATAGTCTGGGATGTGATACAATAAACTCATATCGTCCGGTTGGGACCGGACCAAAGGAGGAACAAAAAATGAGATCCTGGAACTACAAGCTGCTGTGCGGGGCGGTGTGCCTGGCACAGCTGGCCTGCCTGAGCCTGCCCGTATGGGCAGCACAAAATTCGGCGGCGTTCACCCGGCAGACCACCCTGCAGCAGCTGCGGGATGACCCGGCCATCAAGTCGTCTGGCTACTATACTTACTGCCGTGAGCTGAGCGGCCTTGGCAACGAATACTGGAAGAACAAAACGCTGGAACAGTACATGCGCCCGGAGCTGGTGGATGACAGCGTGGCGGCCATGAATCTGGTGGCGGAAAATACCCGCAATGGGGTACAGGTGACCTGGCAGGTGTACAGCCCGGAAGAGATCGCGGCAAACTCTTCACTGGGGTGTGTGCAGCTGTATTATTTCCCAGGCAAGGAGCCGGGCGGCAAGTACGCGCTGGTGGTGCCCGGCAATGGCAGCACCATGACCTCCGAGATGGAAGAGGGCGGCTCTGCGGCCTACCAGCTGCATGAACAGGGCTACACCGTGTTCGTGCTGCGGTACCGCACCTGGATCGACATGGGCGACAATGCGCCCATTCAGGATCTTGCCAATGCGGTAAAGTTTATCACGGCCCATGCCGGGCAGTTCGGCGTACAGCCGGAAAATTATGCGCTGGTGGGCTATTCCTCTGGCGGACAGATCGCAGGAATCTTTGCAAACAAGGAACGGGGCTATGGCTCCTATCAGGTGGAAAGACCCGGTGCACTGCTGTTGGGTTACCCGGTGGTGGACCTGACAGTGATGAAGCCGCTTTACCACATTCTGTATGACATTGGCACCTGCGGCTGGCGTTACTACTGGGCAAACCTGTGTAATATGGTAGACGCAGACTATCCGCCTGTGTACTTCTGGTGGGGGAAAAACGATGTTGTGCTGAGCTCTGCCGAGATGCCTGGCCAGCACAGGGATTTTGACCGGACCTTGGAGCGAAACAACATTCCCCATCAGATGGTCGTTTATCAGAATGCCCCGCACAGCATCGGCACCGGCAACGGCACCGATGCAGAGGGCTGGATGACGGATGCGGTGGCTTTCTGGGAAGCACATACCACCGGCTGATTCAAAACGGAAAGGAATGGGTGAAATGTTCGGACATCTGCTGAAACGCGGTGCGGCCATGCTGTGCCTTGCGGCTGTTCTTGCCCTGCCGGTGTGTGCGGAGGGCCGCATCACCACCGATATGACCATGAAGGAGATCCGCTCCGACCCGGCCATTGCGGGCAGCGGGGTCTCCACCTATTGCAAAGGGGATGCGGACAGCCTTGCACTGCGCCGCCTGTATGAAAACAAGACCCTTCTGGACTATGTGGGTGAGACCACGGCACAGGACAGCGCCGACGGCCTGAACATCGTCATTGAGAATTACGAAGCCGGTAAGCAGGTGACCTGGCAGGTGTACAGCCCGGAAGAGGTCGCAGCCGACTCCTCGCTGGGCTGTGTGCAGCTGTTCTGGTTCCCCGGCACGAATGCCGATGGCAAATATGCGCTGGTGGTGGGCGGCAATGCGGCCATGAAAAGCGGCGACCTGAACGAGGGCATTGCTGTGGCAGCGAAGCTGAACAAGATGGGCTATAGCGTCTTTGTGCTGCGGTATCGCATCTGGTGGGATATCAGCAACAACGGCCCCCTGCAGGATCTGGGCCGGGCGGTGCAGTTCATCACGAACCATGCACAGCAGTTCGGCGTGCAGCCGGAAAACTATGCCCTCGTGGGCTTTTCCTCCGGCGGGCAGCTGTGCGGGCTGTTCAGTTCGGATAAGCGCTATGGCTACAAGGCCTATGATGTGCCAAAGCCCGGTGCGCTGCTGATGGGCTACCCCGTCAACGATTTTGCGGAGATCAAGCCGGTGTACCATGCCGTGATGGACCCGGCATCCTGCAGATGGAGGTATTACTGGTCGGATATCTCAGGCGGCATCACACCGGATTTCCCGCCGACCTATTTCTGGTACGGCAAGAATGATGTTACCCTGAAGACTCTGGGATATCCGTTCCAGGGTCCGGCCGTCCGGAAGGCGTTGGAGGCAAACGGTGTGCCCTGTGAGGTGCATGTCTATGAAAATGCACCCCATGCCATCGGCACCGGCAACGGTACGGATGCAGAGGGCTGGATGACGGATGCGGTGGCTTTCTGGGAGCAGTACACTTCCTGAAATATCGGAATTTGAATTTATAAAAAAGGGGATGCTTTTATGCAAAACAAGATCTCTCGCCGCCAGTTTCTGCAGGTGACCGGTGCCTCGGCCGCTGCGCTGCTGCTGGCCGGTCTGCCGGTGGAGGCCTCTGCCGCATCGGGCCATCTGACCGTTACGCCGGATACCCTCGTCTCTGACCTGCGTGCCGACCCGACATTCGCCGCCAGCGGCGTGTGGACCTGGCAGAGTGCCGTGGACAGCCCGGACACCCCGGAAGCAGGCACCACGCTGTCGGACTATGTGGGCGCCAACATGGCACAGGACAGCGCCGACGCCCTGAACTATCTGGCCGATACCTATGAAGCCGGCACTCAGGTGACTTATAAAGTGTACTCCCCGGAGGAGATCGCCGCAGACGCCACCCGTGATGGCGTGGAACTGTATTACTGGCCGTCGGAAGTGCCCGGCAGCAAGTTTGTGGTGGTCATGTCCGGCAATGTGCTCAACAAGACTTCCAATATGTCCGAGGGCTATGCCACGGCATGGCGGCTGCACCAGATGGGCTACGCAGCCTTCGTGCTGCGCTACCGCGTGTTCCTCAAGGCAAAGGACAACGCCCCGGTGGCTGACCTTGGCAACGCTGTCCGGTTCATCACCACTCATGCAGACCAGTTCCATGTGCAGCCGGAAAACTACGCCCTGCTGGGCTATTCCTCCGGCGGCCATCTGGCCGGTGTGTTCTCCGGCGACGAACTGGGCTACAAGCACTATGGGGTACCCAAGCCCGGTGCTTTGCTGCTGGGCTATCCCATCAACAATTTCTTTGAGTATAAGCCAGTCTATCATGCTGCCATCGACCCCTTTGTGCTGGAGGGCCGGTACTATGAACTGAACATCTCTGACTGTGTCACCGACGATTACCCGCCGGTGTATCACTGGTACGGCGAGAACGATTATGTGTTCCCGCTGCTGTGCTACCCGGCTCAGCGCCCGGCGCTGAGCCGCGCACTGGAAAAGCACCATGTGCCCTGCAAAGAGGTGCTGTTCCCCAATGCGACCCACGGCGTGGGTACCGGCGCAGGCACCGATGCCGACGGCTGGATGCTGGACGCTGCGAACTTCTGGGAGACCCAGATCAACGGCTGAATCTGAACAAAAGAGGAGCGGAATGCAATGAAGAACCTGAATGCCTGTCTGGCAAGCCTGAACCTCGGCCTGCCGGACGATGTGCGCCGCCTGAAAGAGGCGGGCTATTATACCGAGGCTATTGCCTGCATTGACACCTACCTGGCGGAGGACTGGACAAAGACCCAGAACCAGCCGGTGCAGCCTGCCGGCCCTCTGCCGGAAAACCCCACGCCCCGCGGGGTGGATGCCATGCGGGATGCTCTGCTGGCCCAGCGGGAGATCCTGCGCCGTCTGCCGCTGGACTATACGGTGCCCGAAGCACAGGCGCTGGAAATGCTGCAGGACCTTGTGCGGGGCTTTACCCCGGAGGAATTCCGGGCACTGGACAAGGCCGGTGCCATGGACTGGCGGTTCGTGGAAGGGGAAAAGCGGTACATCCGCTCCTTTGCCGAGACCCTGTTGGCCACCCATCCGGAGCTGGCAGCCCGTCAGATCGACCCGCCCCAGCAGTACCCCAGCTGGGAGCGGTATGAGCCGGAGCACGAGCAGATGGTGCGCACCGGCGCAGTCAGCGCGGACATCACGCTGGAAACCAGCATCGGCATGAGCGACGAGGCCTTTGCCGCTGCCCTTGCGGCTGCAAAGCAGCAGGGCCGCAGCACCGTGCACGTCCGGGTGTGGCTGCCGCTCCCGGCGGCCTGCCCGGCACAGAGCGGCATCACGCTGGATTCCTTCACCGAGCCGCCCACCTGCATTGCCCCGGAAGATGCCGCCCAGCGCACGGCGTACTGGGAGGCTGACCTTGCCGAGAACCGGCGTTTTGGCGCGGTGTACAGTTACCGTACCACGGCCCGCTATGCCGACCCGCTGCACATGCAGGCGGACCCCGTGCAGCCGGATTTTGACACGCAGGAGGAGCTGCCACATCTGGAGTTCACGCCCTATCTGCGGGCACTGGCGGCCCAGCTCACCCAGGGGCTCACCGACCCGGTGCAGAAGGCAAAGCGCATCTACGACTATGTGACCCTCAACACCCACTACCACTACCAGCCGCCCTACTTCGTGCAGGAAAACATCACCGACGGCTGTGCCCACAACCGCCGGGGAGACTGCGGCATCATGGCCTCTACCTTCATCGTGCTGTGCCGTCTGGCCGGCATCCCGGCCCAGTGGCAGAGCGGCCTTGTGGTGCGGCGGGAGATGGTGGGCTGCCACGACTGGGCCGCGTTCTACATCGCGCCCCAGGGCTGGATGTACGCCGACTGCTCGGCCGGTGCCTCCATGGCCCGTGCCGGGAACGAGAAGATGCGCCTGCACTACTTTGGCAATCTGGACACCGGCCGCATGGTGGCCAACCGTGCCCTCTGCGCACCCTTTGACCCGCCCATGTGCGCCTTCCGCGCCGACCCCTGTGACAATCAGGTGGGCGAGGTGGAAGCCGACGGTGTGGGCCTGTACGGCGAGCAGCTGCAGTGGAGCCAGACGCTGCGCCGCTACGAGACACTGTAAAAAGCAAAAGGTCCGGGCTTTGCATCTGCACGGCCCGGATCTTGGATTTTATAAGGAGACATCCCATGGAATTTCTTTCGCTTTTGTATACGGTTCTGCTGGTGGTCATCTGCCTGCAGCAGGCACTGCTGCTGTACCGCTCCGGCAAACCGGCACCCCGGCAGGACGACGAAGCCCTCAAAGAGTGGGTGCGTCAGCAGCTGGACGCCCAGTCGAAGCTCTTTGCCCAGAAGCAGGCCGAGCTGGCCCGGCAGAACTACGACGCCATGCGCGGCATCAGCGAAACGCTGCAGACCGCTGTGCAGGGTATGAGCAGCACCCTGAATGCCGGGCAGGCCGCGCAGCAGCAGACCATGGAACAGCGCCTGCAGGGGCTGGAAGCTTCCAACGCTCGCAAGCTGGAAGAAATGCGCAAAACGCTGGCCGAAAGCATGGCGGCCTTGCAGGCACAGAATGCCCAGAAGCTGGACGAGATCCGCTGCACGGTGGACGAACAGCTGCAGGATGCCCTGCAGAAGCGGGTGACCGAGAGCTTCAAGGCGGTCAATACCCAGCTGGAACAGGTGTACAAGGGCCTGGGTGAGATGCAGAGCCTTGCCGCCGATGTGGGCGGCCTGAAACAGGTGCTGTCGGGCGTCAAGACCCGCGGCATCCTGGGCGAGATCCAGCTGGGAGCCATTCTGGAAGAAATTCTGGCCCCAGAGCAGTACGACACCAATGTGGCCACCATCCCCGGCAGTACCCAGCGGGTGGAGTACGCTATCAAAATGCCGGGTGCCGACGGCGGCAGTGTCTGGCTGCCGATCGACTCCAAGTTCCCCGGTGATACCTACGCCCACCTGCAGGATGCGCAGGCATCCGGCGATGCGCAGGCTGTGGAAAACGCCCGCCATGCACTGGAACTGGTGCTGCGCAGCGAGGCCAAGGACATCCGCGAAAAGTATGTGGAGCCGCCGTATACCACAGCCTTCGGCATCCTGTTTCTGCCCTTCGAGGGCCTGTACGCCGAGGTGGTGAATGCGGGCCTGCTGGAGGTGCTGCAGCGGGACTATCAGGTGAACGTGGCCGGCCCCAGCACCATGGCGGCCCTGCTCAACAGCCTGCAGATGGGCTTCAAGACCCTTGCCATCCAGAAGCGTTCCGGCGAGGTGTGGCAGCTGCTGGGTGCCGTCAAGACTGAGTTCGACAAGTTCGGGCAGGGGCTTTCCAAGCTGCAGCAGCGTTTGCGCCAGACCGACGAAGAGCTGGATAATCTCATCGGCGTGCGCAGCCGTGCCATCAGCCGCAAATTGCGGGCCGTACAGACGATGGATGACGCCAGCGCTGCGGCCCTGCTGGAGCTGGACACCGAGCCGGGCCGCCCCGTGTCTGCCCGCCTGCCGGAAAGCAGGGGCGATGAATAACGGTTGTGGTCAGGGGGCAGGAAAAGCCGCAGATCCCTCTTGCTAAATTTCTGACGATATGCTATACTAGGAATTGTTCTTAAGAAGAATCGGCCGCTTTCTGCGGCACAGCATAAAAATAAAGGAGCATGGGATTTATGAGCGTACAGAAGATCAGCAATACCATTCTGGGCGTGGGGGTGGACGATACCACCATCGACCTGTTTGAAAGTCAGTACCCGGTGCCCACCGGCGTCAGCTACAACTCCTATGTCATTCTGGATGAAAAGGTCGCCATTCTGGATACGGTGGACAACCGTGCCACGGATGCCTGGCTGGCAAACCTCACCGAAGCGCTGGGCGACCGCATGCCGGAATATCTGGTGGTCTCCCACATGGAGCCGGACCATGGTGCCAACATTGCCCGCCTGGCCGCTAAGTACCCGGACATGAAGGTGGTGGGCAACGCCAAGACCTTTATGTATATGGAGCAGTTCTTCGGCCCGGATGCCGTGGCCAAGGAGCGCCGTGTGGTGGTGAAGGACGGCGAGAGCTTGTCTCTGGGGAGCCACACCCTCACCTTTGTGTTTGCACCCATGGTGCACTGGCCGGAGGTCATGGTCAGCTATGAGAGCAGCGAAAAGGTGCTGTTCTCCGCCGACGGTTTCGGCCGCTTCGGGGCGGTGGCAAAGTTTGACGAAAAGGCCGACTGGGCCAGCGAAGCCCGCCGGTATTACCTGAACATCGTGGGCAAGTACGGCCCGCAGGTGCAGGCACTGCTCAAAAAGGCAGCCGCACTGGATATTGCCACCATCTGCCCGCTGCACGGCCCGGTGCTCACCGGGGACCTGGGCAAGTATCTGGCCTATTATGATACCTGGTCCAGCTATAAGCCGGAAGAACCGGAAAAGATCCTGGTGGCCAGTGCTTCCATCCACGGCCATACCCGCGCCGCGGCCCACACCATGGCCGAAAAGCTGCGTGCCAAGGGCGCAAAGGTGGTGGAGATGGACCTGACCCGCACCGATGTGTCCTACGCCGTCACCGAGGCATTCCGCTGCGGAAAGATCGTTCTGGCCTGCGCCACCTATGACGGCTTCCTCTTCCCGCCGATGGAGTCCCTGCTGACCCACCTCAAGACCAAGGCGTTCCAGAACCGTACCGTCGGACTGATGGAGAACGGCACCTGGGCCCCCATGGCTGCCAAACTCATGCGCGCCGAGCTGGAAGGCATGAAGAACATCACGGTCTGCGAGAACGTGGTCACCATCCGCTCTGCTGCCAATGCTGCTGCGGAAGCCCAGATGGACGCTCTGGCCGACGAGATCGTGGCAAAATAAGCCCCAAAAGCGCGTAAAATCAGAAAAGACAAGCTGCCCGCATACCGGATGTGACAAGATCACACGGTATGCGGGCAGCTTTTTATCGGGGTGTAGGACTGCAGCGAGAGGACGGGAATGCTCTGTCATTCTTGCGAGGAAACCTGAACTACGACGGAAATTTCGGTCGGATGGTACGGCCCGGCATATTACGGGAGATCTGCTGAAATACATTTTAGCTGTCGGAAACGATAAATCCGTGTTCGCGGATCATCTGTTCCAGCTCGGTTCGGTCAATACACCGCAGTTAAAAGCGGCCATCAAGCCGGAGTCAAAAGAGATGGACAACGGGCCTTTGGGGGTGCCTCATGGCCGACAACTCCTCCGGCGTCCAGCCGCAGTTGCACCACAAACGACTTTTGTTGTTCAGGTCTTTGTGCAGTTGAAGCAGTTTGTTAAGCTGTTTTTCGCTGCGGCTGAGTGCCTCATTGTCGAAAGTCTCCTGACAGCACGGCTCACTACACTGGAACAGGCCGTAATCGCCCTGCGTGTAGAACAACCGCTTTTTGTCGAACCCTGCTTTCTGGAAGCAGTGGTCCACATTGGTGGTGATTACAAAGTAATCCTTATCCTGCACCAGCCGGAACAGCGTGCCGTATACAGGCTTCGGGGCGTTCTGATAGCGGTTGATATAAATGTACCGGCTCCAGTACGCCCAGTATTCCTCCATGGTGGAGTAGGGGTAGAACCCGCCGGAATACATATCCGTAAAGCCGTATTTTCTGGCAAAATCGGAGAAATATGTTCGGAATCGTTCCCCGGCGTAGGTGAACCCGGCGGAGGTGGACAGCCCGGCTCCTGCGCCGATGATGACGGCATCAGCCTCGTGCAGGGCCTTTTTGAGCTGCTCAGGCTGTGAGCAGTCGGGTGTAGATTTCCTTGTCCAAATCTTTGAAAACATTGAGCAGTGCGCGCAGCAGCTGCTTCTGCCCGGCGGCATCGTCCGGGACGGCCAGCTGCCGGTATTCGGGGGCTTCTGCCAGCAGGCGGCTGAGCAAAAAACGGCGGCGTTCGGTCTGGGTCATAGAAAGACCTCCTTTGCGGTACCAAACGGCAAAACGCCCTGAAAACAGCGTTTCCAAGGCGATCTGCACGAAACGGGAATCAGAACTCGTAGGGAGGGTTGCCGGAGAAGTCGGCAATGGCGCCGTGAGCATCCTCCAGGTAGAACACCTCAAAGATGGGGTTGGTGGCTTCGCCGTACTGGCCCTTCACGATGGGGTTGGAGATGCTCATCTCCTTGGCAGCCATGTTGTTTTCAAACACGGCCTTTCCGTGCAGGCGGATCCAGGCGTATTCCGGGCTGGACACCGAGATCTCGGTGTAGGGGTTGGCCTGCAGATCCTTGTATACGTCCTTCTGGTTGTTGGTGCAGAACCACAGCTTGCCGTCCAGCTCACCGGCGAACATGAAGGGACGGCACTTGGCCTTGCCGTCACGGCCGACGGTAGCCAGATACTGCACGGGGTTGGCATTCAGGAATTCAACGATTTTGTTCAGAGACATGGTTTGGTACCTCCAGGATTATTGCATTGGGTGTGCGGGGCATCTCGGTGTGCCCCGGCTGACGAGGCCATGATACACCCCTTTTTGCCCGGCGTAAAGTACGCACAATGCGGTAACCTGGTTACCGGCGGGTGACTTTTGACCGGTTACGATTCGGAAACTTTTGCGGTGAACCGCCGATTTCTCGCAATTTGGACTGCAAAAAAATTTTTTGAGCCGGATGTGCGGGGTGCCCGGCCCCTGCTTGACAAGCACCGCGTCTGTGCCGTAAAATAGAAAAAACAGCCCGCGAGGGGCCGGAGCCTGCAGCCCATCATGGATGCCATGCGGGCGTGGGGCGAACAGTACAAACAACAGAATGCGTGACTGCACGCCGGGCAGCTGCCGTACCTGCGGCAGCACCCGGCATTTTTTGCAAAAAGGAGAAATTGCACCATGGAGCGGATCTTACTGCTGGAGGATGACAAAAGTCTGGTCACCGGGCTGACCCTTGCACTGGGCCGGGCGGGTTATGCGCTGGACACGGCCCGTACCCTGGCCGAGGCCGGGCATCTGTGGCAGGCGGGCCGCTACGACCTGCTGATGCTGGACGTGACCCTGCCGGACGGCACCGGCTTCGACTTCTGCCGGGAGGTGCGCCGCACTTCCGGGGTGCCCATCCTGTTTCTGACCGCGTCGGATGAGGAAATGGACATCATCACCGGGCTGGACCTGGGTGGTGACGATTACATCACCAAGCCCTTCAAGCTGGGGGTGCTGCTGAGTCGGGTGCACGCACTGCTGCGCCGGGCCGGAGGGTTCAGGGCACAGCAGGCCACCGAGCTGTGCTCCGGCGGCATCCGGGTAGATCTGCTGGCCGGCCGGGCCGAAAAGAACGGCGTTCCGCTGGAACTCACGGCAGCGGAGTACAAGCTGCTGTGCCTGTTTCTGCGCAGCCCGGGGCAGGTGCTGACCAAAGAGACCATTCTGAACGCCCTGTGGGATTGCGAGGGCAATTATGTAGATACCAACACCCTCACGGTGTACATCCGGCGGCTGCGGCTCAAGGTGGAGGATGACCCCGGCAGCCCGCAGCGGCTGGTCACGGTGCGGGGCATGGGCTACCGCTGGAACGGGGATGTGTGAGATGAAATTTCTGGTGGAGGACGATGTCCGGCAGCTGTTTGCCCGGTTGTGCACCGGGCTGGCTGCGGCCCTGCTGGCGGCAGAATGCGCGTCGTGGGCACTGTGCCCGGCACTGTGCCTGCCGCTGCTGGGGCTGTTTGTCCTTCTGGCGGCCGGGGTGCTGGGCAGTGCCGCTGCTTATTTTGCCCGACGGCAGAAACGGCTGGAGGAAGCGGCTGCGCAGGTGCGTGCCCTGCTGGACGGGGACGCCACTGCCCGGCTGGACAGCGGCCGTGAAGGGCAGTTGTACCGGCTGTTCCATGAAGTGAATGAGATGGCGGCAGTGCTCAACGCCCATGCCGACCGGGAACAGCGGGAAAAGCAGTTTTTGAAGAACACCATGGCCGATATCTCTCACCAGCTCAAGACGCCGCTGGCCGCTCTGAATATCTACAACGGTCTTCTGCAGGCCGGAACGGATGACGCAGAAAATGTGCGGGAGCTGGCCGAACTTTCCGAACAGGAGCTGGACCGGATGGAACAGCTGGTGCAAAGTCTGCTCAAGCTCACCCGGCTGGATGCGGGGACTGTACAGCTGGAAAAAACGGAACAAGATCTGCAAGGTCTGCTGGAGCAGACTGCCCGGCCCTTTGCCTGCCGCGCCCGGCAGGAGCAAAAGCAGCTGGCCGTCGCGGCAGAGCAGGGGGTGTGCCTGTGCTGTGACCGGGTGTGGATGCGCGAGGCCGTGGGCAACCTGATCAAGAATGCGCTGGACCACACCCGCGCCGGGGACACCGTGACGATAGAGGGCAGCCGCTTTGCCGACTTTGTGCGCATCCGGGTGGTGGACACCGGCACCGGCATCCACCCGGAGGACCTGCCCCATCTGTTCAAGCGATTCTACCGCAGCCGCTTTGCGCAGGATACGCCGGGCATCGGGCTGGGGCTGCCGCTGGCGAAATCCATTGTGGAGGTCCACGGCGGCACACTGGAAGTGGAAAGTGAGCTGGGCCGGGGCACCGCCTTCACCATCCTGCTGCGGAACAGGCCCGCTCCGGCGATCCCTACAAAATTGTAGTCTTGCAGTCACCGGGCTGTAGCAAACGGGTGGTATGCTGTGGACAGATCAAAACGAAAGAAGGTTTTTGTATGAATCTGTTGCAGGCACAGGCCCTTTGCAAGACCTACGGCACCGGCGAGACTGCCGTGCAGGCGCTGAAGGACGTGAGCTTCTCGGTGCCCAAGGGCGAATTTGTGGCCGTGGTGGGCGAGAGCGGTTCCGGCAAGAGCACTCTGCTCAATCTGCTGGGCGGGCTGGACACCCCTACCTCCGGCAAGGTGCTGCTGGACGGGCGAGATCTGTTTGCCATGAAAGAGCGGGAGCGCACCATCTTCCGCCGCCGGAACATCGGCTTTGTGTTTCAGGCGTTCAACCTGATCCCGGAGCTGACCGTGGAGCAGAATATCCTGTTCCCGGTATTGCTGGACTACCAGAAGCCGGACACGGCGTATCTGGAAGAACTGCTGGATGTGCTGGACCTCCGCAAGCGGCGCAGTCACCTGCCCGGCCAGCTTTCCGGCGGGCAGCAGCAGCGCGTGGCCATCGGGCGGGCGCTCATCACCCGTCCGGCGCTGATTTTAGCCGATGAGCCGACCGGCAATCTGGACACCCGCAACAGCGGCGAGGTGATCGCCCTGCTGAAGGAGGCTTCCCGCAAATACGCCCAGACCATCGTCATGATCACCCACAGCCGCAGCATCGCCCAGACGGCAGACCGGGTGCTGCAGGTGTCGGACGGCGTGCTGACCGACTTCGGGAGGTGCGCGGAATGAAAAGCTATCTAAGCCTGATCCCCATTTCTGCCAGGGTGCGCAGGCGGCAGAACCGGCTGACCATCCTGTGCATCGTCACGGCAGTGTTCCTGGTCACGGCCATCTTCAGTGTGGCGGACATGATGCTGCGCACCCAGACGGGCCGTGCAGCCGGAAAAAGCGGCAGCTGGCATCTGGAGGTCACCGGCATCACGCCGGAGCAGGCTGCGCAGCTGGTCGGCCAGCCGGACGTGGTGCGGGTGGGTGCCGGAGCAGTATTCAATGAGAACGGCGAAAGCGCATACCGCCTGAACGGCAAGCGGGTGGTGCTGTATGGTGCCGATGCAGATTATGTGAGCCTGAACCGTGCCGCAGCCTTTGCGGGCACCTACCCGCAGGCGGAAAACGAAGTGCTGCTGGGCAAGACCGCTGCACGGGTGCTGCATGTGGGCAGCGGAGACACTGTAACGCTGACACTGCCGGACGGAACGGAAAAGCCCCTCACGGTCACCGGCGTCGGCGGCATCGACGAGGATTTTTACGGCGAGCAGTACAGCATCGTGGATGCCTACCTGCCGCAGGAAGCCTTTGCGGCCCTGCTGACTGCAAACGGCGAGGCACTGCCCCAGACACATTATGAGCTGGAATACACCAGCGCGGCCAGAGCAGCAAAGGCCCTGCCGAAGCTGCGCAGCCGGTACGGGGAGACGGCTGTGCAGGAAAACCTGCAGGTGATGGGTTCGGCAGGGCAGAGCAGCAGTACGGCTTTTCAGACCGTGTACGGGATGGCAGCGGTGCTGTTCGTGCTGGTGCTGCTGGCCGGAGTGCTGATGATCTCCGGCAGCATGAACAGCAATCTGGCCCAGCGCACCCAGTTCTTTGGCATGATGCGCTGCATCGGCATGAGCAAACGGCAGGTCATCCGGTTCGTCCGGCTGGAAGCCCTCAACTGGTGCAGGACGGCGGTGCCCATCGGCCTTGTGCTGGGCACTTTGGCCAGCTGGACGATCTGCGCCGCGCTGCGGTACGGCATCGGCGGCGAGTTTGCGGCAACGCCAGTCTGGCAGCTGAGCCCTGCGGGCCTGTGCGCCGGTGCCGTGGTGGGTGTGGTGACGGTGCTGCTGGCTGCGCAGGCCCCGGCAAAGCGGGCGGCAAAGGTCTCGCCGATGGCGGCGGTCTCCGGCAGCACCCAGAATGTGCCGGTGGGCCGTGCGGCCCATGCCGGAAAGGGCCGGGTGGAACTGGCACTGGGCGTCCGCCATGCCACCGCCAGCAAAAAGAACTGGGCCCTGATGACCGCCAGCTTTGCGTTGAGCATTGTGCTGGCGCTGGGCTTTACCGTGCTCTTGCAGTTTGCCTCTCTGCTGTTGCCCAGTCTGGTGCCGTGGCAGCCCGATGTGCTTTACAACGGCTACGGCAATGCGCAGGTGCTGCCCGGCAGCATGACCCGGACACTGCTGGAAGTGCCGGGCGTCGCCCATGCGTGGGGCTGTACTGGTCTGGTGGATACCCCGGCCAGCAGCGACAAGGGCAACGTGGACTACGTTATCTTCTGCTCCTACGATGATTATATGCTGGAGTCCAGCCGTTCCGTGGTGGTACGGGGTCGGATGCCCGGCGCAGGCAATGAAGTGATGACCATCTACAATAAGAACAACCCCATGCAGATCGGGGACGTCATCACAGTGAACGGGGTGCCACTTACCATCGTGGGTGCCTTCTCGGAGGGCGCCTTCCCGGATGATGTGACCCTTATTGCACCGGAAGCGCTGTTCCGACAGGTGGCAGGCGACCAGAACTATAATATGGTAGGTGTGCAGTTGGACCGCACCGCCGACGAGGACACCCTCTTCACGCTGGCGGACCTTGCCACGGATGACGTCATCATGCAGGACCTGCGGGAGAGCAACCGGCAGGACCGCGGCACCTATTACGCGGTACGCATCGTGCTGTACGGTTTTCTGGCCATCATCGGCGGCATCTCGCTGCTGAACATCGTCAACAGCATCTCCATGAGCGTTTCCGCCCGTGCCCGGCAGTACGGTGCCATGCGCGCCGTGGGCATGGAGGATGTCCAACTGTGCCGGATGATCGCGGCGGAGGCCGGGACCTATGCGGCGTCCGGCCTGCTGGTGGGCGTTGCTGCCGGCCTTGTGCTGCACCGTGCACTGTATACCCGGCTGATCGCCCACTATTTCGGCGTCATGTGGCGGGTGCCCTTCGGGCTGCTGGCAGTGCTCTGTCTGTTCGTGGCAGGTGCAGCGGCGCTTGCGGTGCACGGCCCGGTGAAGCGATTGCAGGCAATGCCCGTCACAGCAGCCATCAACGAACTCTGACAAACAAAAAACAAGCGCCGGAGCGCTCCCTTTTGCGGGAATGCTCCGGCGCTTTTGGGTGTAACTCAGTCCAGCACGGGAATGTCCAGCCCGAATTCCAGCGGGCGGAACCGGGGGCAGACGTTTTCGGTGATGGAGATCACCGAGGCGGCCAGACGGCTGCCGATCTCGCAGGAGGCGGGCAGGTTCTTGCCGTAGGTCAGGCCGATGACCGTACCGGCAAAGAAGGCGTCACCGGCACCGGTGGTGTCGATCACATCCACCTTCTTGGCGGGCACAACGCCGCTTTCGCCGTTGGCGCGGGCATACACGGCACCCTGCCCGCCCATGGTGACCACCATGCAGGGGATGTTGGCGCTGTGCACGTTGGTGGCCAGCACCTCCCGCATGGCAGCGGGGGAAAGGTGGTCGTAATCGTCCGAGAAGAGCAGCCCGGCTTCCTGCTGGTTGCACACAAAGCAGTCCACCTGCTGCAAAAAGTCGCGGCGCTCCATGGCGATGCTCATGTTGGAGATGGCCGCGTAGACCCGCTTGTTGTACTTTTTGGCAAAGCGCAGCACCTGCTTGACCGTCTCTTTTTCCAGATCCAGCTCCAGCGCGATGCTGTCGCAGTCCTTGAAGATCTCGTCTCCCTGCTCTTTCAGCAGAGCGGTGAGGGGAGTGGTGTCCGGGCGCTTGGAGATGGAGGCGCATACGTCACCGTCGTTGTTGAACACGGCCAGCCAGGTGCCCATGCCGTCCTTCACGCGGCGGATGAACTGGGTGTTCACCTTGTGGTCGCGCAGCTTGTCGATGACATCCTGGCCCATGCCGGTGTCATCCACCAGACCCACAAAGGTGGGGCGCAGCTCCACATTGGCGATGTCCTCCACGATGTTGCGGCTCACACCACCGTGTACCTGCTCGACCCGGCCGGAGTTGCGCCCACCCGGGATGTAGGTGGAAAGGGGGTACCCCTTGATGTCCACAAAAACGGCTCCGATGACTACGATTCCCATAGAAAAACCTTCCTGCAAAAATATTTTGCCTTCATTATACCAACTCTTTACGACAGAATCCATCCTTTTTGTCATTTCGGGCCGAAAAAGCGCGCAGAAGGCCGAACTGCCTTACAGGGCGGTGTTTGCCGTCCGAACCAGGAACTCCATGGCCTGCACGGGGTACTGCCCGGCGGCGGTCTCGCCGGTGAGCATCAGGCTGGACGCACCATCCAACACAGCATTGTAAATATCGCTCACCTCGGCGCGGGTGGGCACGGCACGGGTGCACATGCTGTCCAGCATCTGGGTGACCACCATAAAGGGCACCCCGGCGGCCCGGCAGGCGGCGGAAAGCTGTTTCTGACAGCGGGGCAGCTCCCACAGCGGCATGGCGTTGCCCAGGTCGCCGCGGGCAATGACCACCTCGTCCACGAGGGACAGAAACTCCGGCAGGGCCTGCACCCCGGCAAGGTTCTCGATCTTTGCAAAGATGCGGATCTGCGGCGCACCGGCCTCGGCCAGCGCCTGCCGCAGGGCAAGGATGTCCTGTTTCCCGCGCACGAAGGGCAGCATGACCCCGGTGACGCCGCAGGAAGCTGCGATGCGCAGGTTGGCAAGGTCCTCACTTGTCAGGGTGGGCATGGGCACCGACAGACCCGGGGCGGCAATGCTCTTGCGGCTTTGCAGAACGCCGCCCCGCAGTACGGTGCAGACCAGTGCATCCGGCCCGGCGGCAGTTACTTCCACCAGCAGCTTGCCGTCATCCAGCAGAAGCTGCTGCCCGGGGCGGGCTGCCTGTACCAGCTGGACAGGGCAGGGGATGCCGCCTGCACCCAGCTGTACCGTGCCGCCCTCCGGCAGGATGACCGGGCTGGCCAGCCGCCCGACACGCAGTTCCGGCCCCTGCAGGTCGATGAGCAGGTCCGGAATGCCGACAGCGTGGATCATTGCCAGCCAGTCAGCGTGTTCGGCCAGCGCCCCGTGGGAAAGGTTCATGCGCAGGCCGGTCATGCCGGCGTCCACAAGGCGGCGCAGAGTTCCGGCACTGGCGCAGGCCGGGCCGATGGTTCCATAAAAATGCATAAGGGTCCCTTCTTTCATAGATTGCGCAGGTGTTCCTGCAAAAAGCTGCACAAAAGCCGGACACAGGGGTGCTCTGCGTGCTCCGGCTGCAAAAAGGCGGCGCAGATGGGCGGCATGCCGTCCAGTGCCACGTCCTGAACATTGTCCATGCAGTGGTCGGAGGTGATCTCCAACCGGTCCAGGGCCAGACCGTTGCGCTCCTGGGTGCGGTAAAGCACTTGATAGTATTGCTCGCCGATCTCTACCTTCGGGCGGGCACCGGCCTGCCGCAGGGTATTCCACAGCGGGGCCAGCGGCTCCGGCGCAAGGCCCGGCACCAACAGCAGCTGGCCGTCCAGCTCTGCCGGGGCGATGCTGCTGCGCCCCCAGAACGGGCTGCAGTGGGGCACCAGCAGGGCCGCAGTGTGCCGGGTGAGCGCGGTGCGGGCAAGCCCGGCCGCGCAGCCGCCCAGGTCCATCACCAGCCCGGCGTCCAGCGTGCCGTTCTGCAATTGTGCACATACGGCGTCGTTGGAGAGCAATGTGGTTTCCAGCGGGATGCCCGGGTATTGCTGCCGGAACTGCTCCAGCACATCCCCCAGCATGGGCAGGTAGCTGGGCACCAACGCCACACTGATGCCCAGCCGCAGGGCGGGGGACCGGATATCCTGATACGCCTGCGCGCACATCCGCTCAAATTGCTCCACCACCGGCGCGGCCTGTGCCCGGAAGCGCTGGCCCTTTTCGGTCAGGGCAAGGTGATTGCGCACATTGATGAACAGCGGGCCGCAGAGCTCGTGTTCCAGCGCGGCAATGCTGAGGCGCAGCGCTTGCCGCGACAGATACAGCCGCCCGGCCGTGCGGGTATAGTTCAGATCTTCGCACAACGCCAGAAAATAGCGCAGCTGCTGAATGGTCATGGGAGGTTCCTTTCCAGAAATAAAACGCAAGTTTTTCTTGATACCTACAGGGATATTATAACTTCTTTTTCTTTGGTTGTAAATGTGATACTTTTAACAAGAATGGCAAAGCATTTTTGCCACTCTGGAACAAAGCACGAAGAAAAAGAAGAGAAAGGAACCTTATTATGGAAAAGATCTCTCGTAAAGGATTTCTGAAAATCGCAGCAGCTGCCGCCATGAGCAGCGTCACCGCAGCCGGTCTGGCTGCCTGCAATGCAGCCAGCAGCTCCACCGCTGCTGCATCTTCCGGTGCAGCCGGCATCTACACCCCTGGCACCTACACCGCCACCGCCAAGGGCATGAGCGAGATCACCGCCACGGTGACCTTTGACGCTGCCAGCATCACCAAGGTGGAGCTGGACCTGTCCGGCGAGACCGACAGCATCGGCCAGGCCGCCAAGGACAAGCTGATCGAGCAGGTGATGAACGCTCAGACCAGCCAGATCGACGGTGTGACCGGTGCCACCGTGACCAGCAAGGCTGTGCAGAACGCTGTGGCCGACTGCATCCGTCAGGCCAGCGGCGGTGCCATCAACCCCGCTGAGCAGACCACCGAGGAGACTGCCTCCACCGCCGACTGGCTGGGCGAGGAGCCCGAAGTGGCCGAGAGCGACATCAAGCAGACCGTGGAGTGTGAGGTGCTGGTGGTGGGTGCCGGTTCCTCCGGCAGCTTTGCCGCTGCCGCCGCGGCCGAGGCCGGTGCCAAGACCATCCTGATCGAAAAGTTCGGCCACGACATGGCCAGCGGCATCCGCGACACGCTGGCTGCCTGCGGCTCCAAGCAGCAGCAGGAGGACGGCGATGACGTGAACAAGAAGGACGCTGTGCGCTACCTGTGCAATTGGAGCCAGGGCTATACCCGCCGCAGCCTGGCACAGGTGTGGGCAGACCGCAGCGGTGAGACCATCGACTGGTTCACCGACGTACTGGCCGAGAGCGGCATCGACTTCCGCCACGAGATCGACGAAAAGCAGGAGGGCGACAATTACGAGGTTCTAGATGTTGGCCACAGCACCCAGTACGGCGACGAGTACAGCGAGCAGCTGACCATGGACGCCGTGCTCAAGCACGCCGAGGCCGACGGTCTGGAAGTGCAGTACGAGATCACCATGGTCAAGCTGGAAAAGGACGGCAACCGCGTCACCGGCCTGATCGCCAAGAATGCCAACGACGAGTATGTGCGCTACAACGCATCCAAGGGCGTCATTCTGGCCTGCGGCGGCTACAGCGGCAATGAAACCATGATGAACGCCCTGCAGCCCCAGAGCGTGGAGCAGACCTGCATCAACTATTCCAAGCCCGGTGCCAAGGGCGACGGTATCAAGGCCTGCCTGTGGGCCGGTGCCATCATGGACCAGACCCACACCTCCATGATCTTTGACCGCGGTGCCATCAAGCCCGACCAGGTGGGGGAGTACGGCAAGGCCAACGACGGTGCCCTGTTCTGGATGGGCAGCCAGCCGTTCCTGAAGGTGAACCTGAACGGTGAGCGCTTCATGAACGAGTACATGCCTTACGATCTGGTGCTGCACGCTGCAGCCAGCCAGCCCTACCACACCTACTGCACTGTGTGGGACAGCAAGTACCCCGAGGATGTGGAGCGCTTTGCCACCCACGGCTGCAGCCGTCTGTACCCGCATGTGAACGGCACCGCTCCGGTGTTCCCCATTGAGTACATCGAGGGCATGAACGCCGATCTGCAGGACCAGGGTTACATCGTGCAGGCCGACACCGTGGAGGAGCTGGCCGACAAGCTGGGCCTGCCCAAGGACACCTTCACCGCAACGGTGGAACGATACAATGAGCTGGCTGCCAAGGGCGAGGACAAGGATTACGGTAAGGAGGACTATCGTCTGTCCACCCTGAGCGAAGCTCCCTTCTACGGTGTGCGCCAGTCCGGCGGCTACCTCATCTGCACCATGGACGGCATCCAGATCGACGACAACATGCACGCACTGGACCACGACTTCAAGGCCATCCCGGGCCTGTATGTTATCGGTGACATGAGCGGCAACTACTTCTCCGGCAGCTATCCCTGCCTGATGGCCGGTGCCGCCGCAGGCCGCAGCGCCACCTTCGGCCGCTTTGCCGGTCAGAACGCTGCCGCCGGCATCTGATATTACAGAACCTGAAAAAATCCCCAGTCTGTGCCGATTCCAGGTGGCACAGACTGGGGATTTGCTTGTTAGGTGGTGTTCCCACACATAATCCCGAATCTCTTTGTAAGTGGCCTTGCTTTCGGCGGCAGTCACATCCGGCTCATCCATGCTTACTTCCGCTTCGATGTGTCAGTTGACATGGACCTTGGTTAGAAGAATGACCGCTTCGCAATGCTTCGTCCTCGGGAACAAATCCACCGGCTGCACCTTCTCAGCGTGATAGCCGTTTTGCTCCAGCCAGGCGGCATCGCGGGCGGCGGTGGCGGGGTTGCAGCTGACGTAGACCACCCGGCGGGGAGCCATGCGCACCACGGCGGAGAGGGTGGCCTCGTCGCAGCCCTTGCGGGGCGGGTCCAGCATCACCACGTCCGGGTGCAGGCCCTCGGCGGCCAGCCGGGTGGCCGCCTGCCCGGCGTCGGCACAGAAGAAGCGGCTCTTTGCGGCCACTGAATCCCCCATGCGGGCGGCGTTGGCCTTGGCGCTCTCGATGGCTTCGGGCACGATCTCCACGCCAACCAGCTCCCGGCAGTGGTCCACCATGGAAAGGCCGATGGTACCCATGCCGCAGTAGAGGTCCAGCAACAGGTCATCCGGGGTCAGCTGGGCGTACTGTGCGGCAATGCCGTACAGCCGCTCGGCGGCCAGCGTGTTCACCTGGTAGAACGATAGCGGCCCCAGCTGCACCGGAACCCCGCAGAGCGTATCTTCGATGTAGCCCGGCCCGTACAGGGTGTGGGTCTCGGTGCCCAGGATCACGTTGGTGTTTTTGCTGTTGACATTGAGCAGGATGGTGGCAATGTCCGCAAATTGCTCCCGCAGACGGGTGCACAGCGCATCGGCGTGGGGGAAGTTCGGGCGGGTGCACACCAGACACACCATGATCTGTCCGCTGTGCGCGCCCCGCCGCAGGAAGATGTGCCGCACCAGGCCCCGGCCGGTCTCTTCGTTGTAGGGCTGGATGCCGTTTTCGGCAAAGAAGCCGCACAGTGCATTGCCGATGTCGTTGAGCACGCCGGGCTGCAGCTTGCAGTCCGGGCAGGGCACGATGCGGTGAGTGCGCCCGGCGTAGAAGCCGATGCAGGGGTTACCGTTCTTGTCCAGCCCTACCGGGAACTGGACCTTGTTGCGGTAGCGGTCCACTTCGGGGGAAGGGCAGATGTCCAGCACCGGCACGTCCAGCCCACCGATGCGGCGGAAGGCATCGGTCACATTCTCCTGCTTGGCACGCAGCTCGGCGGTGTAATCCAGATGTCGCAGGCTGCAGCCGCCGCAGGGTCCCGCCACGGCACAGTCCACCGGAATGCGGTCCGGCGAGGGGGTGCGCAGATGGTCCAGAATGCCAAAGGCGTAGCGCTTGCAGTCCTTTACGATGCGCACATCGGCTTCGTCACCGGGGGCGGCACCCGGCACAAAAACGGTCTCGCCGTCCGGGCTGTGGGCCACGCCGCTGCCGTCGCTGGAAAGCCGCTCGATGCGCAGGGTCAGGATCTGGTTCTTCTGTAAGGGCATGGGTCATAGTCTCCTTTGGTAGTGGAAATGCGCCGGGTCACGGCTGCGGTTCGGCGGGGGCAGTATCTGCCTGGGTGGCAAAATACTTGCTGGGCGGCACGCCCTTGGCGCGCTTGAACACCCGCGAAAAATAGAACTGGTCGAAGAAGCCTACTGACACGGCCACCTCTGCAATGGAAAGGTGACCGGCACGCAGCAGCTTGCAGGCTTCGTTGATGCGGTATTCGGTGAGGTAGTCGATGGGGCTTTTGCCCACATTGAGCATGAACACCCGGTACAGGTGGCTGCGGGAAACGCCCACGCTCTTGGCGACATCGTCAATGGAGATGTCGTGGGAGTAGTTGAACTGGATGTATTTGATGGCGTTGAGCACATACTGGCTGGAGGACGAGGTGGAGTGCGGCTTGCCGGCGATGGTTTCCTTCATCAGAGCGGCAATGAACAAATAAAGGTAACCCACCATGGCGGCCTCGTCCTGGGGCTGCAGCCCGCGGGAGGAGTAGATGTTAGCCAGGGCGGCGCGCATGCCGTCCGGGTCGCTGGTGTGGTGTACGGGGGCGTCGTCGGTAAAGGGCAGCTGGGCTGTCAGCTTGTGGGCGCAGGCACCGTTGAAGCCCACCCAACTGTACTCCCAGGGGTACTGCTCATCGGCGGTGTAGCGGATGAGCTGGCTGGGGCGCGCAAAGAACAGATCTCCGGTGCTGACTTGCCAGGTTCGGCCGCCTACCTCGAATTCGCCCTTGCCCGAGAGCACCAGGTGGATCAGGTAATGGTCACGGATGCCAGGACCCCAGGTCTTGGACGGGGCGCAGCGCTCAATGCCGCAGTTGAAGATGGAAAGTTCGATGTTGTTCGTGTAGTTCTGTTTGAAGGATTGCTTGTAAACGTCTGCCATGGCGGCTTGACCTCCCTCGTTGTCACGTCTTTCAACCAGTATACCACAGAACCGCCTGCAAATTCAACAAAAGTACATCTTATTCTTTGAGCCGGACGCCAAATTTCGCGCTTTTTCTTCGATAGAAATTGAAAAAACAGAAGGGATGCATTACAATAGACCTAACAAACCTACAAACACTGTTTGAATGTTTCAGGGAGGGATCGCGGATGGCAACCAGCGCACAACTCAGGGAACAGATCGCGGCAGGGAGGTGGGACGGACCCCTTGCCGCGCTTTACGGCACCGCCCCGCAGGAACTGGCCCGGCAGCGGGCGCGGTACTGCGCGGCGCTGGAGCAGTTCGAGCTGTATTTTGGCCCGGGGCGGCAGGTGCAGGTGTACTCGGCCCCGGGGCGTGCGGAGCTGGGCGGCAACCACACCGACCACCAGCATGGCTACGGGCTGGCGGCAGCGGTCACGCTGGATCTGGTGGCGGTAGCGGCCCGGAACACGGACGGCTATGTGCGGGTCAAGTCCCGCGGGTTCAACAAGCTGGATGTGATCGACCTGGCCACGGCGGAGCCGCAGGAAGGGGAGAGCACCCACTCGGCCAGCCTGATCCGGGGCATTGCCGAGGGGTTCCGTACGGCGGGAAAGGCTATTGGCGGCTTTGATGCTTACACGGCCAGCGACGTGCTGCGGGGCAGCGGCCTTTCCAGCTCTGCGGCCTTTGAGATGGGTATGGCCTGCATCTGGAACGGGGAGTACGCCTGTGGGCTGGGTGCCCGGGCACTGGCCGGCATCTGCCAGTATGCGGAGAATACTTACTTTGGCAAACCCAGCGGTCAGCTGGACCAGTTGGCCAGCGCGGTGGGCGGCGTCATTTTTGCCGACTTCGCAGACCCGGCCGCCCCGCAGGTGGAAAAGATCCACGCAGACGGCCTGCTGCCGCCCGGCATGACCCTGTGCGTGACCGACACCCGGGGCAGCCACAGCGAGCTGACCGGGGAGTTCGCGGCCATCCGGCAGGAGATGGAGGCTGTGGCGGCCTGCCTGGGCGGCAAGGTGTTGGGTCAGGTGCCGGAAACCGATTTTTGGGCAGCACTGCCCCGGCTGCGTACCGCCTGCGGTGACCGCGCGGTGCTGCGTGCCATCCACTATTACGAAGAAAATGCCCGCACGCTGGCCCAGCGCCGGGCTTTGCTGGAAAAACGCTTTGCCGATTTTGCCGCGCTGGTGCTGGAAAGCGGGCGCGCCTCCTTTGCACTGTGCCAGAATGTGTACTGCGCCACGGATGTCCGGCATCAGGGGCTGTCGGTGGCGCTTGCGTTGAGCCAGAGCATCCTGCAGGGCAGCAGCGGCGCATGGCGGATGCAGGGCGGCGGCTTTGCCGGTACCATTCAGGCCTATGTGCCGGAAACGTTGCTGCAGCGCTACCATACCGCCATGGAGCGGGTGTTCGGCCCGGGCAGCTGCTATGTGCTCCGGCTGCGGGAACAGGGCGCAAGACAAGTGCTGTAACTGCAGAAGCAACAAAAAAGGGTCTGCTGCAAATTTGCAGCAGACCCTTTTCAATTTTTGATTCAAATGGACTCAGCGCAGCGGGAAGGAATTGGTCTCCTGCTGGGCTGCAAGATGCTGGACCGTTTCCGAGGTCGAGGTGCCCAGCCGGAAAATGGAGGATGCCAGCAGCTTGTTGTAGACACGGTAGCCAAACAGCACCACGTTCTTGACCGCTGTGAACAGCAGCATCGGCACGAAGGTGACAGAGAAGGAAACGAGCCCTTCGCCTAGTGTAAAATCGTGCAGATGAAGGCTGCCCAAAAACTCATCCAGAGAATCCTTGAGTTCGCCGCCGCCCGAAACGGTCCGCTGTTCTTCCTCCGAAAGCACAGCATACGACGAAGGCAGTTGGAGCTTTTTCATGAACGAACACTCCTTTCAGGCAGAAACCCGAAACACTCAGGCGGCCAGACCTGCGGCCACGGAAGGATCCTGTGTATCGGTATTCGTGGTAGTGCCAAACACAGAGCCGAACAGGTTCTTCAGCGACAGGTACATGCTGCGCACCTGTGCATAAGCGTAGTAACCGGCCAGTCCTGCCATGCCGACGGTGGCAACGCGGCTCCAGGTATTCATACGGTTCCAATTGTGTTTGACCACACCGGTCAGGCTCAGGCCGTCGGACAGACCCTCTTTGAAGGTATTGATAAAGTACTGGAAGGAACCCTGGCTCAGCATATAAACGCCGTTCACCACCACATTCATGGCGTAGGTGACCAGAACTTCGGGGTGGAAGGTAACGGTGTACTTGCCAACGTTGAAGCTATAATCGGCACCGCCGTCGAGGTAGGTCATTTCTTCTTCCGAGAGAACCGCATAGGAGGCGGGCATCAGCATGGTGCTCTGATATGTATGATCCATAATGGAAAGGCTCCTTTCACTCGTGAAATCCGCCCAAAGGCAGACGATATGTTATCTGAATTGTAGCATATCTGTATAAAAATAACAAGGGATGCGGCGAAAAAAAAGATGATACCTTTGTGAACAAAACGTGAACGGACGAGAGAATAACTGCGAACAGACGATGGAAACAGTGTGAATGCGGCGCTTTCGGCCGCTGAAAAAATGTTCCGCAAAAACGCAAAAAAAGGCACCCGCAGCCGGAAGCTGCGGGTGCCAAAAGGGGAGAAAACGCTTATTCGCCGCAGGGGGTGCGCTCGTACAGTGCAGTCAGCTGTGCGATGTGTGCTGCAAGGCTGCCGGGCATAGGGCTGTCGAGCCGCCACTGCCAGTTGGCACCCTGGGTGCTGGGGGTGTTGATGCGGGCCTCACTGCCCAGATGCAGCCAGTCGGCCAGCGGAATGATTGCCATGTCCGACACACTGGCAAGGCAGGCGCAGATCATGGCCTCGGTCAGATCCTCCGGCTTGCAGCGCAGGTAGCGGCAGGCATAGGCCACATCTTCCGGGCTGGCATTGGTGCGCCAACCTTCGGTGGTCACGTTGTCATGGGTGCCGGTGTACACCACGCTGTTGCGGGGGTAGGTATGAGGCAGGTAATTGCCGGACTCCCGGCTGTCAAAGGCAAACTGCATGATCTTCATGCCGGGGTAGCCGCTCTCTGCCAGCATGGCCTTGACCTCCGGGGTCAGGTAGCCCAGGTCCTCGGCAATGATGCCGCCTTCGCCCAAAGCTTCGTGCATGGCGTGGATAAAATCACGGTCCGGGCCCTTTTCCCAGTGGCCGCCCGCTGCGGTCTTGTTTCCGGCGGGGATGGAGTAGTAGCTCTCAAAACCGCGGAAATGGTCGATGCGCACCACATCGTAAATGGAGGTGGCGTGCTGCATCCGGCGTTTCCACCAGGCAAAGCTGGTGGCTTTGTGCGTGGGCCAGTCATACAGGGGGTTGCCCCACAGCTGGCCGTCTGCTGCAAAGGCGTCCGGCGGGCATCCGGCCACCTGGGTCAGATGCATTTCTCCGTCGGTCTGGAACAGCTCTGGGTGGGTCCACAGGTCGCTGGAATCCGGGCTGACATAGATGGGAATATCGCCCACCAGACGGACGCCCTTGCCGTTGGCGTAAGCCTTCAGGGCGTTCCACTGGGTGTAGAAGAAGAATTGCACCGCCTTGTAGTAATCCACCGCACCGGCGAGGCGCTGTTTTGCGGCAGCAATGGCTTCCGGTTTGCGGCAGCGCAGGTCATCCGGCCAGTCGGCAAGGCCTGCCTGCCCCTGTTCGGCCTTGACAGCCATGAACAGGGCGTAATCCTCCAGCCAGAAGCTCTGCGCCTCGCAGAAGGCTTCATAGGAGGGGGAGGGGGCAGCCAGCAGGCGGTCGGCTGCCTTTTTCAGGATCACAGGCCGCTCGTTGTACAGTGCGCCGTAGTCGATGGGGCCTACAGGCCGTGCGGCGGGCACTTCATCGGCCGTCAGCAGACCGACGTCGGCCAGCAGGCGGTAGTCAATGAAGTAGGGGTTACCGGCAAAGGCGGAAAAGCTCTGATAAGGGCTGTCGCCGTAGCCGGTGGGGCCGATGGGCAGGATCTGCCAGTAGGTCTGCTTTGCATCGGCCAGAAAATCCACGAATGCAAAGGCCTCTTTTCCCAGCGTACCGATGCCAAAAGGCCCCGGCAGACTGAAAACGGGCATCAGAATGCCGCTTGCACGCATAGTGTGCGCACCTCCTTAGCCCTTCACGGCACCTGCAACCACGCCCTCAATGATGTACTTCTGGCAGGTGATGTACAGGATGATGATGGGGATGATGGCAATGATGATGCAGGCCATCATGGGAGCCAGCTCCACACGGCCGTAGCCGCCGCGGAAGTACTGGATGGCCATGGGAATAGTGCGGTATTTCTTGATGTCCAGCACCAGAGTGGGCAGCAGGTAGTCATTCCACACCCACATGGTCTCGAGGATGGCGGTGGAGATCATGGTGGGCTTGAGGATGGGGAATACGACCTTGAAGAAGATCTGAATGGGGTTGCAGCCGTCGATCATGGCCGCTTCCTCAATTTCCATGGGCACGCTCTTCATGAAGCCGGTGAACATGAACACGGCCAGACCGGCACCGAAGCCCAGATAGATAATGCAGATGTCCCACGGGGTGTTCAGCTTGAGCTGGTCAGCGGTCTTGGACAGGGTGAACATGACCATCTGGAAGGGCACGACCATGGAGAACACGATCAGCAGGTTCATGAACTTGCTCAGCTTATTGTTCACGCGGGTGAGGTACCAACCGGTCATGGAGCAGCACAGCAGGATCAGCGCCACACTGGTAACGGTGATGACAAGGCTGTAGCCAAGGCTGGAAAGGAAGCCCATCTTGGTGACACCGTAAACGTAGTTGCTCAGGCCCGCAAAGGTCTCGGCGGTGGGCAGCTTGAACACGGTGGAGGTGGTAAAGGTGCCCTCGATCTTCAAGCTGTTCAGCAGGATCAGCACGATGGGGTAGATCCACAGCAGACTCAGCAGCGTCATGATGACGGTGAGGATGTTATCCCACATTTTTTTCTGTTTAGGCATTACTGCTGCACCTCCTTGGAACGGGTAAAGTGGAGCTGGATCAGAGAAATGACCACGACGATCAGGAAGAACACCACAGCCTTTGCCTGACCAATGCCCTTCCACTGGGCAC
>OICD01000267.1_pt1 | contig 32878 bp, 25 predicted proteins | sample 1581161 | NCBI WGS metagenome assembly OICD01 (sample SAMEA3882546, study PRJEB24775) | human gut metagenome | biome: human-associated habitat; feature: intestine environment; material: feces | place: Netherlands | collected 2009/2010 | reverse complement strand
AAGATTATTGTTGTATGGATTGCGTATAGAAATGACGAATTCTGCATTGCAAGATATTTTTATTAAAATGGCACAGCTGGAAGATTCATATGTAAATGATAAAAAAGAAGCAACACGAAATATATTGCAGATATTGGTTGAATTTTTAAGGGATAGATATCTTGAAATAATATCGAATGAGCAATTAATAAATAGATTAGCAGAAAATTGGGGAAGTGATTTTGAAGAGAAAAAGAAAGAAAGCAAAGAAATATCTATTGAACAAAAAGGATGCATAAATTCATTATTTAATATAAATTTGTATGATGATGTAGATAGAAAATTGCCAGGTAAAGTATATGTTAGAAATAATTCTAGTATAAATTTTAATGAAACTGATTTTATGTGTAGTACATTGTCAAATAAATGGTATAAAGATGATGAAATAAGAATTTGTGGGCAAAAAGTCAAGTTAAATCGAAAAATTATTGAAGTTGATATTACTCCAAATTGTGATTACGCACAGAACAAAAATCATATGTTAAGAACAATTTTTGGATACATTATTGAAATTGGACAAGTAACAGTTGAAGGTAGTAACAAATGGCTTGATTATAAATATTCTGAAAAAATTAAGCATAAAATACAATATGATTATATTTATGTGACACCAGAACTGCAGTTTAAAAATAAGCTTTGCGTATTAGTTCTAAATACAAAATATATTACGATTGAAAACAAAAATTTTGCCGATGAACTGGAATATTTGTTTAGGTTTAATCAAGATATATTGGCTGAGATTAGAAAGAAGTCGGGTGATATTCTTACAAGAATTGGTATTAATAGTTTATAATAAATGTGGATTAATTAATTCCGTGTGATTAGAGAGAGTACAGTAGATTTTTTAGGCTATATAAAATGAATAAAAATTATACATAAAGAGGTAAAACATATAAGATTTAAGAATAATTATATAATGAATTGAAAAACTATGATTGATTGTTAGTTTTAAGGTAAGCGCATAGTTTTAGGGCGTACCCTATAAATGAAATCTGACACCCCGCGCTAGGATGCCAGACATGCGAGTATTTCACTACATTTTATTTACAAGTTTCCTGAGCCAATTTACTCCACGGGGCATATTGTTCCAATTCCTCGTCTGACATTTCAGCACCAGGACGATGCTCCAGAAGGAAGCTCAGATATTTAAGTGGATCAAGTTCATTGGCTTTTGCCGTTTCTATCATAGAATAGATTTTCATACTGGCATCTGCCCCGGCTGGTGTATCACAGAAAAGCCAGTTCTTACGGCCAACTACCAATGGCCGGATGCTGTTCTCACTGAGATTATTACTCAGGCTGCATGCACCATCTTTCAGATAGTTCATCATAAACGGACGGCAGCCATTGGAATAGTTGATTGCCTTGATCAGCCTGTCTCCGGATTCCGGATGCAGCTGGTCAAGCCATGACAAAAAAGCCTCTATGACAGGTTTTTGATCCTTCAGGCGGCGATTATAAATCTGTTTGAGCGATAATCCTTTTTCTCGATAAGAGCGTTCATACTCAAACAGCTTATTACAGTATAGGAATCCCTGGACTGCCGGATGTGTATAATCCTTTTCGTGGCCTTTGGGTATTGCCCGCAGCCAATAGCGTCGTATGTGAGCCCAGCAGCAACAACGCTGTGCCTCCGGCACTTTGTTGTATCCTTTATAACCATCAACCATTAGATAGTATCCGGGATCTGCACCTGCAAGAAAAGCAGCGGCATGACTGCCGGCTCTGGTCGGAGTGTAATTATAAAGGATGATAGGAATCCCACCATTGTCACCAGTTCGTACCAGCCAGACATAAGATTTACTCTGTGGTCTGCGGCCTTCTTCCTTTAATACCTGGATCGGAGTCTCATCTGCCATCAGATATCTGCGTTTCAACAGTTTCCGGTGCAGATATTCATACATTGGCAGAAAGTAATTCTCTGCGCAGCAGATGATCCAGCTGGCCATGGTCGTACGGCTGATCTTTACCCCAAGGTGTTCAAAGTCCTTCTCCTGACGGTATAAGGGCATGGACATGACATATTTATAATACATCACATGTGCTGCAAGACCGGACGATGCATAACTCCCCGGGATCAGTGCAGGAGTTCCTTCGTCCTTGATGAACCGGGGATCTTCCGTTTCCTTGCATTGTGGACACTCATAGGTAGTCGCATAATAATCAATACGCTCCAGCTTTGGCTCTGTATAACGCAGTTCTGTCCGGATGAGTTCGTGTCCGATAGGAACCATCATTGTTCCACAAACATCACACGTTTTCTGTTCTTCCGTAAGAGTATCTACATAAACATTCTCTGTCGGAAGATCAGCAAAGACCTCATCATAAGCAGCTTTCGATTTACGGGCCTTCTTGTGTGCTTTTACCTCAATGTATTCCACCTCAAGGGGCACCGGTTCCGGTTCATCCTCCGTCTGCAGGTGGAACAGATCCAGCTGTCCTGGGAGCTGTTCATGCCGGATCTCACTGGTGGAGCCAAAAAGTCTGGTCTTCAGGTAGTCCAACTGTGCCTGAAGGTTAGCGATCAGTTGATCCTTTTCGCTGTCTTTGGCATCACGTTCCTGCAGCATTTTCTGCAGGGAACGGATAAGCTCGTTCTGAGTGCTGATTGTATTATTCAGTTGTGAAATCGTATCCTTAAGCTCTAAGAGCTGGATATCTCTTACTCCTGAAGGCATTGTTTTTTCGCTCCTTTTCTATGGTTCAATTATACCATAAAACAAGCGAAAAATCCTGAAAAATCAAGCATTTCCGGTACTTTTTATTGCCTTTGGCTGCTCGATTTCAAGACCTGACATAAGCCAGTCAAACTGCCTCCATGTAATGGGTTTTACCTCATTACGGCTGCGCGGCCAACGGTATTTTCCTACGTTGGCATCCAGTCGCTTATATAAAAGTACAAATCCTTCACGTTCATGAAGAAGCACTTTTATTCGATCACTACGTCTGCCACAGAAGAGATAGATTGCATTTGGCCTGGAAGGGTTCATATTCAGCTGGTCTGTTACGACAGCGCATAATCCATCAATGGACTTGCGCATATCTGTATAACCACAGATCACATAAATCCCGTCTGCGACAGTGATGTCTCCTAACATGTCCCTGTCACAGCTTTAAGGATCTGTGACAGCAGCTTCGGGTCAACATCATTTGAAATTTTTATTGAAACAGTCCCAAGCATGACCTCGATGGCGGGGCAGGGTTCTTCCAGCGGAAGCATTGTGCTTTCGACAGTTGGAATGCCCGGGTTTTGATGATCAGGTATCACCTCAAGTTTTACAACATCCGGTTTAAGGGCTGGCTTATAATCGCCGCGTCCTGTGGCAGAGGGGATATCATAACAAGCTTTTTTCTCAGTCTTTTAACCCAGTTGTAAAAGGTGCCGGGATTGATGTTATGTTCTGTACACCATTGGTAGTCACTAAGACCGCTGCTGCGGCATTCCATGATAAGTTGATATTGTTCGTCTGCTGTGCGTCTTTGCGTTTTCATACAGGAAACCTCCATAGTTATAGTAAAACGCTCGCATTTATAGTATCTAGCGCCGATACTGTAGTAAAATGCTGGCATCTATCATCTATAATTATGGCAAATTTTGTGATGATTTTAAATCCACCCTGAAACTAGGCTCTTACATTATATTAAGAGGTAACTCTGGAAGTGGAAAAACAACAGTAGCTAGAGCGTTGCAAAAGAAATTTGGATACAATACAATGATGATCTCACAAGATGAGATTAGGAGAAATATCTTGTGGGTTAAAGATGGCGTTGATACTAAGGCATTACCACTTATGATAGAACTTATGAAATATGGGTATGAGCATTGTGATGTGGTTATTTTAGAGGGCATCATGTATGATGAGTGGTATAGTCCTTTGTTCAAAACGGCAAATGAATTGTATGGAATGGATATATATGCGTACTATTTTGATATACCATTTGAAGAGACGGTCAGGCGGCATAATACACGAGATAAAAAACAGGAATTTGGTGAAGAAGATATGCGTAGATGGTGGAGAGAAAAGGATTTTTCATCAGCTTTTAATGAAAAAATTATTACATCTGACATTGATGCAGACAGTATTGTTGAAATGATATATAGAGATTCAGCAAATGAAGGATAAGGGTATTACGTATGGTAAGAACAGAAAAAGTGATAATGACAAATATGTGTATGGTGTTTAGTGAAAATAGGGTACTTGTCCAAGATAAGACTGATGACGATTACTCTGGAATAACATTTCCGGGAAGACATGTGGAAAGAGGAGAATTATTTACAGATGCCGTGATACGCGAAGTGTGGGAAGAAACTGGATTGAAAATTTCAGAACCAAAACTTTGTGGGATAAAAGACTGGATGAAGGATGAAGAAACAAGATATATAGTGTTATTATATAAGACAGATAAGTTTGAAGGAATAGTTACTTCGTTTGAAGAAGGGGATTGCTTGTACGGAGGAGATTGTAGTGAGGGAGCTGGTGTATGTGTGATTTGGGGCAGCCTGGAGGCTGCCATTTTTGCTATATTATATATCGTTAAATCTACAATCAAATATTTTTTATGAAAAAAAGTTGCATAAAAAATAATTAATGATATAATAATGATAAGTAAAGAAAAAAGTGACTTGGAGGAATGAGCCATGATTATAGAGGTAAGAGCAAAAAACTGTTATGCATTTGAGGATGATATTACATTTTCGATGAAAGCAGATATGCGAAATAAAAAATTTGGAGCAAACGTTCATCAGGAGAATAATTTTAATGTGCTTAAAACAGTAGGAATATATGGACCAAACAATGCTGGAAAAACATGTCTCATCAAGTGTATTAGAGCAATAAGAAATGTACTTTTAAATAAGAAGAATGGACTGATGACAAATATATTTACTGATAGTGATGTATGCGAGTTAGGTGTTACATTTATGGCATCTGGAAGAAAGTTTTCTTATGATTTTAAGTATGATGCAGAAAAAGAAGAATATATATATGAGTCCTTTTCGGAGATATTTAAAGATCAGTACAACAACGAAAAGGAAGTTTGTTGGTTAAAAAAAGATACTGTTAGTGAAATATATGAGTGTATTGATGAATCTGTTCAGAATATGATTTCAGTTGTATCGAAGAATAATTTGCTATGCTATGTGGTAGATACAAGTAAATTCGAACATATCAATGAGATGAAGCAGATTCTTGTCGGATTTGCAGAAAAAATTGATATCATCAATATGAATAACATACCTATGCAGCACACGATTGAACTTATGAAGAATAAGAATCAGTTACAGCAAAAGGTTGTTGAGTTCATAAAAAATGCTGACTTATATATGGATAATTTTGAATATGTGGATATGGATAAGATACAGCTGAAAACTGGTGAAGGTGACGAAAAGCCAGATGAGAAAGTGCTTGATATTCCAGAGAACATTATGGATCAAATCAGATTGGTTTCTACTTATAAGGGAGTCCATGTGCCAAGTATGATGTTTGACTCCACAGGAACAAAGAAGATTGCAGCTATTGCCAGCTATGTAATTGAAGCACTTGAACAAGGCAGGATTTTAGTCGTGGATGAGTTGGATAGCAGTATTCATTTTAAGCTTACCAGGGCGATTGTTGCGATGTTTAATAATGAATTAAATACAAGTGCACAGATGATATTTACAGTACATGATATAAATCTTATGGATTGCAAGAGAATGTTTCGAAAGGAGCAGATTTGGTTTGTTCATAAGGATGAAGAAGGTGTGTATGTATATTCACTTGCAGATTTTACAGCACAGCAGGGCGTACGAGATACGACAGATGTTATGGAAAAATATCGGAAAGGTGCGCTTGGAGCTTTGCCAGATCCTGAATTGATTAACTCATTGCTTAGTATTAAAAGTGGTGTAAAGGGGGATGATGCCGATGCCAAATAAGCTCCCTAAGTTTTTGGATAACCATAAAATCTGTATTATCTGTGAAGGTAATGAGGAATATGAGTATCTAAATCGATTAAAAAATTTAAAAGTATGGAATGAGCAATATGATATTTCATTGGTCAATGCCGGTGGAAATGGTAATATCCCAGCGAGGTATCAGGACCGATATCAAAATGGAGCAGATGAACTTGTACTTGTATTTTGTGATACAGAGAAGAAGCCTCACGAGCAGTATGAGGACATTAAACGCAAAATTAATGAATTTCATGGTGTGGATAGTGCAGTGAATGAAGTGATTATATTTGGTAATCCATGTACGATGCAGATTATATCTAAACATTGGACCGATGAAAATCTGAAATCTCCAGCAAAACCAGTGAATGCTCCTTTGATAAAGAAATATACCGGAGTAGAGAATTACAAAGGAAGGGCAGACCAGATCAATGAGGTTATGAAGTATGTTACTGTAGAGAATTACAAAGATATGAGCCGACGAGTGAAAGATTTGGATTCGGATGATTCTGTTACTGGTAGCAGTAATTTTGGAAAGTTCATAAAGCTGTTTGAGAGTGATGATAGTGGGTGGATTGAGAAGATTAATGAACAAATAGAGTAGTATAAGGAGAGTACAAAAGTTATATTATGAACAAAGTAAATGTGATAAAACAAAATTTGGAGTTCATAGGTAAAACGTGGATTAAGTATATTGGTACATTTGCAAGTATATTATCGCTTTTCTTTTTGTTTTGGACTTGGGATGATATACGCATTACGTCAACACAATATAAATGTGTGATAATAATATTATTATGTGTGCTTGCGCTCATACTTGCAATTCTATGGACGTGTATTTTTAAGAGAACAAAGCAGGAAGTAGAAAGAATCCTTGAAATGAAGTAGAAAATAAGTATGGAGATTGCAGTATTCGGAAAGGAATAATTATGACTTTAGAAAACAAACTTAATATTACGGATTCCACGGAACTGGCCAGAATGGAAGAAAAGATAAGTAAGAAGAAGGCTGTTGAATTATTTGAAAATGAATACCTGAATCAATATGAAGTTGGAACCTTTCAGATGCTGGCAGCGATTCATAAGTACCTGTTTGATGAGATCTATGATTTTGCCGGAAAAATACGAACGGTAAACATTGCAAAGGGTAATTTTCGATTTGCACCAGTGATGTATCTTAAGACAGCAATTGAGAACATTGAGAAAATGCCACAGACAACATTTGATGAAATTATTGAAAAGTATGTTGAGATGAATATTGCGCATCCGTTCCGGGAAGGCAATGGACGAAGCACAAGAATATGGCTTGATTTAATATTGAAAAAAGAATTAAACAAGATCATTGATTGGAGTACTGTAGATAAAGAAGATTATCTACTTGCGATGGAAAGAAGCCCGATTAAAGATATCGAAATAAAATACATTTTAAAGCAGGCTTTGACGGACAAAGTTGATGATAGAGAAGTGTATATGAAAGGCATTGATCATAGTTATTATTATGAAGGTTATGCTGTGTACAAGGCGCAGGATTTATAAGTATATCCGCTGTTATGCGCATGGATGGAATGATTAAAAAGATATGCAGGAACAGGGAGTTTGTTCCTGCATGGAAATAGCTGACTGGCTGTTTTTCTTGTAAAGAAATAAAAAACAAATGTGGAGAAACAATATGAATTGGCAAAAACTATTTGCATCACATATTTTAGAGCGGGGATATGATTATTATTGTGATGGTGCAGTTGAAAATATAGAGATCGGACACGATGATATACGAGCTGATGTCGTTGGAACCGAGGACTACGAGGTTGAGATTTCCTTAAATGACGGGAAAGTTACAGATATGTACTGTTCGTGCCCCTATGCAGCAGGTGGAAATAATTGTAAGCATATGGCAGCGGTGTTATATGAATGGACTGCGGATATTATGGATGAAAATGAGCCAGAAGATACAGACAACGAGGACATGGACGATGATGCGGATGCGGAAAGCATGGATTTATTTGAGCCTGCAGTTACCGTCTGTGATTATAAGAAAAAATCAGCTGCTGTGGAAAAACTGGTGACATCTGCAGAAAGGGATATTGTGCAAGCATTTCTTGTGTCTGTCTTGGCAGAAGATAAAAAATTATTGCTTCGTTTTCGGAATATGGTAAACAAATGTGCAACAAACGAGGATGTCGAAGATTATTTTGAACAGATTGATGAAATAGCGGATCGTTATCTGGGAAGAGATCATTTTATCAATTATTATCAGGCATATGATTTTATGTTGGAGCTGGAAGAAATCATAGATAAAGATGTCCGTCGCATGATCGACAATGGAAGCCACATAAGTGCGTTTCATGTGATGAACCATATTTTTGTGTTGTTGGGGAATGTCGACATGGATGATTCCGGTGGGGAAACAAGTATGTTGGCAGAGCAGATTTATCAACTGTGGTTAGAGTTGCTTACTAAGGTTAATGCACAGGATAAAAGGAAAATGTTTATCTGGTTTACCACGCATATGGATGGTTCTGTTATCGATTATTTGGAAGAATATATCGAACAGATCATTATGGAAGAATTTAAGGAACCGGAGTACGAGCAGGATAAACTTTCTTTTGTGGAGGAAATGATTGAGAAAGCAGAGAAAAAAGATTCTGGTTGGAGCAGAGATTATGCGGTAGGTAAATGGACGGTAACATATCTGAAAACATTAGAAGAGAAAAATGCACCAGAGGATCAGCTGGAAGAAATATGTAAAAAATACTGGAACAATTCCGGGGTAAGAAGATATTACATAGACAGATATTTTGAGAAAAAAGAATATGATCGTGTGCTTCAGGTATTGGATGAAAGCATCGAATTGGACAAAGCGTATCGAGGTCAGGTTTTAGAATATAACCAAAAGAAAAAGGAGATTTATCGTTTACAGGGAAACAAAAGTGCGTATATCGAACAACTTTGGAAATTAGTACTTGAACAAAGTGCGGGAGATTTAGACATTTATAAAGAATTGAAAGCACAATATTCAGAAAAGGAATGGCTGATAAAACGAGAAGAACTGTTCAAAAAACTTCCGGCAAATGCACATATAGACAGATTGTACAAGGAAGAAAAATTATATGACCGGTTGCTTGCATATGTATTAAAAAGTTCTGGATTGTATGCAGTGCAGTCGTATGAAAATGTTCTGAAAAAAGAATATCCAAAGCAGATTTTAAGTAAATATCAGGATGAAGTAAACAAGATGGCTTCTTGCACCGGAAATCGAAAACATTATGCAGATCTGGTAGCGTTGCTGCGGAGAATGAAGCAGATTAAAGGTGGATCTGAGATTGTGGAAACAATTGTCGAAGAATGGAAGATAAAATATAGAAATCGTCCGGCGATGATGGATGAACTTAGCAAATTATAAGCGCATGCGACTAAGAAAGATACCGTTGATTTTATGCAGACTAACCAGATAGATGTAAAGGTTATTGATGTGGTATGTAAAATCATAGATGAAGTTTCATTTGCAGGGACTGATTCCGTTATGCATGGCACGATAGAAAAAATGGCAGAACACTGACAAAAAGTTATGGAAAATTTTCCTGATGAATTTATAAGTTCATCAAAGTAGTGAAACTCATGCAGGAATATGTTATACTAAAGGCAGAGAAAGCTGGAGGATATATGGATGAGCACCTGCAAGGCACTGTTATCTAAAATTACAAATAAAAATGCTTTTTACGAGCAGGAGGATATGACACAGAATATTTTTGCGTTCCGTGTGGTGGGAATCTGCATTTTATTCTATTCGTTTGTGATGATTCTGAACTGCCTGCATATTTTTATCGTGGATCAGGCGATTTTTATCAGAGGCTATGTGGTGGCATGTGTGCTGACGCTGATTTATGGATTGCTGCTTGTGAAGATGGGGCTTGAGCACCCATTTACCAAGTATCTCAGCGTTACGGCCATCGGGTTGATCGTCATGGCCGCGAGTGCATCCCTTACCTACCATATGATCATTATTATGATGATCCCGATTATCATTGCAAGTATGTATACTTCAAAGAGACTGTCGGTTTATGCCTTTATCTTTACAGTGGGTGGGATTACGATCAGTACTTATGTGGGCTATTATTTTGGGGTATGTGATGCAAACATGGCACTGCTGACGGTGACATCACTGGATCATCTGCAGAAGGATGGCGTGTTTTTGCTCAACAAAGTAAACGAAAATCCTATGGTTACGCTGGCACTTTATTATGTGATGCCGCGATCGCTGATGGCGGTTGCATTTTATTATGTAAGTAACAGTGTAAACAGTATTGTGCGCAAGTCCATGGAAAATGCAATGCGTATGGTACAGGCGGCTTCCATGGATGATATGACGGGACTTTACAGCAAAAATAAACTGCTTGAAACAGTGGAACATATGGAGCCAAAAGAACGCCCGGTTGTGGTTATTTATTGGGATGTCAACCAGTTGAAATATGTAAACGATACGTTTGGTCATTTGTACGGAGACCAGCTGATTGCTAAAATTGCGGGATCCATTCGGGCAGCAGTGACGAGTGAGGAAACCAATGCTTACCGTTACGGTGGGGATGAATTTCTTATGATTATTCCGGATGGGACACAGGAGATTGCAGAAGATGTCATTGAAAAGTGGAGGCAGGTGATGAAGCCGATTCAGAAAAACAGTGAGATTCCGGTATCTGCCTCCGTGGGATATGCTGTGGGAAAATATGAAAATATAATGGAACTGATCGAGATCGCAGATCAGAGAATGTATAAGGACAAACAACTACGCCGCCAGTAGCGGCGTAGTTTATGGCTCAGAGGGATAACAGAACCAGAAAGGGGATAGAGAAAATTTGAAAACAAACAAATATGAAATAGATATGTGCAATGGTTCGATCATGGATAAACTGATCTCGTTTGCACTCCCACTCATGCTGTCTGGAATTTTACAGCTGATGTTCAATGCGGTGGATATCGTTGTTGTGGGGCACTTTACGGGAAAACAGGCACTGGCGGCAGTGGGATCGACCACGGCACTCATCAACGTGTTCACCAATCTGTTTATCGGAATTTCGCTGGGGGCTAACGTGCTTGCGGCACGTTTTTTTGCGTCCGGCAGGGAAAAAGAAATGTCAGACACGGTACATACCGCCATTCTGCTGGCACTGATCAGCGGAATTCTCATGGCTGGAATCGGGGTAATCAGTGCAAAGGGTGCGCTGCTTCTTATGGGAACGCCGGACAATGTCATTGCACAGTCAACCCTTTACATGCGGATTTATTTTCTGGGGATGCCGTTTTTTATGCTCTATAATTATGGGGCAGCGATTCTGCGTGCGGTGGGAGATACCAAGCGGCCGTTGTTGTTTCTGGTGATTTCCGGATGTGCCAATGCGCTGCTGGATCTGATTCTTGTGATCGGTTTTCATCTGGGGGTGGCAGGCGTAGCCACTGCGACGATTACGGCACAGATGATCTCCTGCATTCTGGTTTTGTTATGCCTGTACCGCACCGACAGCTGCTATCAGCTGCGCTTTTCGAAGCTGAAAATAAAAAAGGTTTATCTGCTGCAGATTTTTCAGGTGGGAATTCCTGCCGGGATTCAAAGTACGGTTATTAACTTTTCAAACGCGCTGCTGCAGTCTTCCGTGAATTCCTTCGGAGATACGGCGATGGCGGGGTATACAGCGGCAAATAATATTTTGGGATTTTTGTATATGTCGGTAAATTCCATTACACAGGCATGTATGAGTTTTACGAGTCAGAATTATGGTGTGGGAAAATATAAACGTATGGATCGTGTGCTGATCGACTGTCTGATTCTTACGGTCAGTGTTCCCCTGCTGCTGGGATGTGGCGCATGGCTTTTCGGACCGCAGGTACTTAGTATATATACGAGAGAAAAGGATGTGATCGAGAGTGGCATGGAGATTCTTGCCATTACAACAGTGCCGTATTTTCTGTGTGGCATTATGGATTTGTTTCCTGGAGCACTGCGGGGGATGGGACATTCGGCAGTGCCGATGATCCTGTCGGTGATCGGTACGGTCGGAACGAGAATTCTCTGGATTTTTGGATTTTTCCCACATCACAAATCGTTGTACTTCCTGTTTATTTCTTATCCGGCATCCTGGATCATCACGATTGTGATGCAGGTCATCTGTTTTTATTTTGTGAGAAAAACGGTGCGCAGGGAATTGATGCGGGGATAAAACGCAGCGCAAAAAATGTGCCCAAAAATCGGAAACGATTTTTGGGCATTTAGTTTCTTGAAGAAAGAAAGAGAACATGCTACCATAATGGAAACTGAAACAAAGAAAATAGTTTCCTTCCGGCAGAAAGGATGAAAAGAATGAATAAAGAACTGAAAGAGAACATTATGCAGGGAACGTTGCAGGCATTCAATCAAAAGGGTTTGAAATTTACGATGGATGATATTGCAAAGATTTTAGGGATCAGTAAAAAAACGATTTATCAAGTGTTTCGTGATAAGGAGGCTTTGTTTCTGGAAACGGTGGACTATTTGTTTGACCGGATCAAGGACAGTGAGCAGAAGATCGTAGAGAATCAGGAGATGGATACCCTGCAAAAGATTCACACAATCCTTGGTGTGATGCCGGAATGTTATCAGGATGTGGATTTTCGACAGTTATATCAGTTAAAAGAAAAATATCCGGAGATTTATCATCAGGTGGAAGTACGGCTCGAAACAGGCTGGGAAACGACCATTGCCCTGTTGGAACAGGGCATGCAGGAAGGTGTGATCCGTCCGGTCCGGATTCCGATTTTAAAGATGATGCTGGAAGCATCGTTAGAGCAGTTTTTCCAGCGCGATATCCTGCTGCAGAATGAAATTACTTATGCGCAGGCATTGCAGGAGGTTGTCGGGATTCTGATGTATGGAATTGCTTCGGAGAGGTAAAACGAAAGGGGAGCATAAAGAAGCATGGAGAGGTTGTATTGGAACAATGACTGGAAATTTGCCGAAACATGGGAAGAAGCCATGAAAGAGGCAGTATATCCGGAAAATGAGATGGAGGATGTGCGGCTGCCGCATACCTGCAAAGAGCTTCCGTATCATTACTTTGATGAGCATGTGTACCAGATGCTGTGTGGATATCGCAGACATTTTATGGCGCCGGAAGCGTGGCAGGGGAAAAGTGTGGAACTGACCTTTGAGGGAGTGGCGCATGATGCGGTTGTTTATGTCAATGGGACAGAAGTGAAAGCGCACCATTGCGGTTATACGGCATTTTCCGTGGAACTTGCAAAATACCTGAAATATGGGGAGGACAATGTACTTGCGGTGCGTGTCGACAGCCGGGAAAATTTGAATATTCCGCCGTTCGGATATGCCATAGATTACATGACTTTTGGCGGGATGTATCGTGAGGTTTATGTGCAGGTGAGAAATAAGACACATCTTGCAGATGTATTTATCAAGCCACAGATACATCCTCTGCAGGTGACTACAGAGATTACGGTACAGAATATTTCGGATGGGATAACGTTGCAGCAGGAAATCCGCAAAAAAGGCGAGGGTGCATATAGTCCCCTGGGACAGAAGCCGGTAAAACAGACAAATGTGCAAACCGTTTTTCCGGTGCAGGAGATCTGTTTGTGGGAACCGGAAAATCCGCATTTGTATGAAATCCGGACAAGTTTGTGGAAAAATGGGGAAATGATAGATGCGCGTGTGGATATCACAGGGTTTCGGGAGGCCGGATTCCGAAAAGATGGTTTTTATCTGAACGGAAAGAAACTGCGGCTTCGAGGGTTAAACCGTCATCAGAGTTATCCGTATGTGGGATATGCAGCGCCGGCATCCATGCAGATTTTCGATGCCGATATTCTCAAAAAAGAACTTGGCGTGAATGCTGTGCGCACTTCCCATTATCCGCAGTCGCAGGATTTTATCCGTCGTTGTGATGAAATTGGCCTGCTTGTGTTTACCGAGTTTCCGGGGTGGCAGCACATCGGGGATGAAGAATGGAAGCGGCAGGCGGTGCAGAATTTAAGGGAAATGATCGTGCAGTACCGCAATCATCCTTCCATTATTCTCTGGGGTGTGCGGATTAATGAATCGCAGGATGATGATGTTTTTTACAGGGAAACAAACCGGGTGGCACATGAACTGGACGATACGCGTGCAACCGGCGGAGTGCGGATGCTAAAGAAAAGCCATCTTCTGGAGGATGTTTATACGTACAACGATTTTCTTCACGATGGCAGACATCCGGGGTGTAATCCGAAACGAAAAGTTACACCAGATATGAAAAAACCGTATCTGATCAGTGAGTATAACGGGCATATGTTTCCGACCAAGCCGTTTGATGATGAGGAACACCGGACGGAGCATGCAATCCGTCATGCAAATGTATTGAATGCGGTGGCACAGGAGCCGGACATTGCAGGAAGTTTTGGCTGGTGTATGTTTGACTATAATACGCACAAGGATTTTGGCAGCGGTGACCGGATCTGTTACCATGGCGTGATGGATATGTTCCGCAACCCGAAACTTGCGGCGGCGGTGTATAGCAGTCAGCAGGAAGATACACCGGTTTTAGAACTGAGTTCTTCGATGGATATCGGAGAGCATCCGGGCGGAAATCGCAGCGGAAACTGGATGATTACAAATGCGGATGCTGTGCGGATGTTCAAAAACGGCAAATTGATCAAAGAGTATCATCGGGAGGACTCCCCATATCGTGCACTGGCGCATGGACCGATTCCTGTGAATGACTTTATCGGAAATGCGATTGTCGAAAATGAGCCGATGAAACCGAAACAGGCCAGACTGATGGGGCAGCTGCTTAACATGACGGCGTATTACGGGCTGAACAATCTTCCGGCAAAGTTCTACCTTCTGGCATTGCGGCTGATGGTCTGCTATCACATGAAACCAAAGGATGCGGTTGCGCTTTACACACGTTATGTCGGGGACTGGGGGACGACTTCCACGGTCTATAAGTTTGAGGCTGTCAGGGACGGAAAAGTGGTAAAGACTGTGATCAAGGAGCCGATGCAGCAGGCACATCTGGAGGTGAAGGTAAGTGCACATAACCTGACCGAAGGCAGAACCTATGATATGGCGGCGGTTCGTATCCGGGCGCTGGATGAAAATGGAAATGTGCTGGGTTTTTTCAATGAACCGGTGCAGTTTGAAGTGAAAGGTGTTCTGGAACTGATCGGTCCAAAGACCATATGTTTACAGGGAGGTATGGGTGGTACTTATGTAAAGACGACCGGACAGGCCGGAGAAGGAATTTTGACAATTGAAAATGCGCAGACGGGGAAAATCTGTGAACATTTTCAGGTGGCACGGGAAGAGTAAGGGGGAAATACAATGAAATTATCAGCAAAAGAAAAAACGGCATTCGGCCTGGGGGCTGTCGGAAAAGATATGGTATATATGCTTTCGGCGAGCTATATTCTGTATTATTACCAGGATGTTCTAGGAGTAAGTGCGATGGCAATGGGAATTATTCTCATGGCAGCGCGGGTGTTTGATGCATTTAACGATCCGATTATGGGAGTAATTGTTGCAAAAACCAGAACACGCTGGGGAAAATTCCGTCCATGGCTTCTGGTTGGAACCCTGTGCAATGCGATCGTGCTGTATCTGATGTTTGCCGCACCGCCGGCATGGAATGGAAGTGGGATTGTGGCATATGCAGCCATTACTTATGTTGTGTGGGGAGTCACCTATACCATGATGGACATTCCTTTCTGGTCGATGATTCCGGCATTTACAGAAGGCGGAAAAGAGCGCGAAAATTTAACAACTATGGCGCGTTCCTGTTCGGGTGTCGGTTCCGCTCTCGTTACGATTATTACGATGAAATGTGTGTATATGCTGGGACAGGGAAATGAGCGCACGGGTTTCCGCTGGTTTGCACTTATTGTTGCGGTATTGTTTGTGCTGTTTATTACGATCACCTGTCTGACGATCCGGGAAAAATCCACGGTTCATATGGAAACACCGACCGTACGGCAGATGTTTTCGGCGCTGATTCACAACGATCAGGCAATGACGGTTGTCATCACCATTGTACTGATTAACTGCTCTTTGTATATTACGTCCAATCTGCTGTTGTATTTTTTCAAGTATGATGTGAGTGGGGAGAGCTGGTATAACAGCTATACACTTTTCAGTACATTTGGCGGAGCGGTACAGATTTTGTCCATGATGGCATTGTTTCCGCTGCTGCGGAAGTTTATGAGCAGTATCCGTGTGTTCTACCTGAGCTTTGGAATGGCAATCGCAGGGTATGCGATTCTGCTTGTGCTGATGATTGGCGGTCATACTGTGCTTGGAGCCCTGGTGGTGCCGGGCTTTTTGATTTTTGCGGCATTTGGCATGCTGACTGTGCTTACCACGGTATTTCTGGCAAATACGGTAGATTATGGGGAAATGAAAAATCACCGCCGTGATGAAAGTGTGATTTTTTCCATGCAGACGTTTGTTGTGAAACTGGCTTCGGGAGTTGCCGTGCTGATCGCAGCGATCTGTCTGTCTCTCTGTAACCTCAAGCAGGATACAAGTGCGGCGGTTGTTGCGCGTGCAGCGGATTCTTCGGTGCTGGGACTGCGGCTGACGATGGCGGGAATTCCGATGATCGGTCTTTTCATCGCGGTATTGGTATTTCGGAAAAAATATATTTTGACAGAGAAAAAGCTGCAGGAGATTAATGCAGCAATTAAAAATCAGGAGAACTGCTAAAAGAAAGGATGACAGCTATGATTCGTAAAATTGGACAGGCATTCGTACTGGATACGGCACATACAACATATGCATTTTCCATTCTGCCGGGGGGACATCCGGAGCATCTGTATTACGGGAGAACGATTCATATCGAGCATCCGGATGATCTTGAAATTCTTGTGGAAAAGCATGTGTTTGCACCGGGAAATGTGAATATCTGTGAAAAAGAGCATGCCGGTTTTTCGCTGGAGGATGTGCGGCTGGAAATGTCTTCGTACGGAAAGGGCGATATCCGTGAGCCGTTTGTTGAGGCCATTCTTTATGATGGGGCAAAGACTCTGGATTTCCGCTATGAAGATGCCGTTATTACCGGGAAAAAAGATGCGCTGGACGGACTTCCGGGTTCCTATGGAAGTGCGGGAGAAGTGCAGCAGCTGTGTGTGACAATGGTGGACCGGCAGTATGATCTGAAGCTGTTGCTCTACTACTATGTCTATGAGGCGGCAGATGTGATCGGACGGAGTGCGAAGATCGTCAATGCCAGCAGTCAGGATGTACAGCTTACGCGTCTGATGAGTCTGCAGCTGGATTTTGATGACAGTGATTATATTTTTACGACATTTCGCGGCGCATGGGCGCGGGAGATGCACCGCTGTGACCAGACGCTGACCGGTGGCAGAATTGTCAATGATTCTTTTACCGGAACCACGTCGAGCCGGGCAAATTCGTTTGTGATGCTGAGCCGTCCGAAAACGGGAGAAGATCAGGGAGACTGTTACGGATTTCATCTGATCTACAGTGGAAATCACTGTGAGACTGCGGAGGTCAGCAGTTTTGGAAAACTCCGGCTTCTTACGGGGATCAATCCACGGGAATTTTCGTGGAAACTGGAGCCGGGAGCACAGTTTCAGGCACCGGAGGCCTTTATGACCTATGCGCCGGATGGATGGGGAGGCATGAGCCGGCGGATGCATGCGTTTATCCGGGAGCATATCGTGCGCGGATATTGGAAAAACAGGCCGCGCCCGGTACTTTTAAACAGCTGGGAGGCCTGCTATTTTGATATCAGTGAGAGCAGGCTCTTAAAGCTGGCAAAGGTGGGAAAAGATGCCGGAATCGAATTGTTTGTGGTGGATGACGGCTGGTTTGGCAAACGAAACGATGACACTTCTTCGTTGGGAGACTGGGTGCCGAATACAAAAAAACTGCCCGGCGGCTTATCGCGCCTAGCAAAAAAAATTACAGATCTGGGGCTTGCTTTTGGAATCTGGGTAGAGCCGGAGATGGTCAGTGTGGACAGTGACCTTTACCGGAAGCATCCGGACTGGACCATTGAAATTCCCGGAAAACCACATGCAGAGGGACGAAACCAGAGAATTCTGGATCTTGGCAGGAGAGAAGTGCAGGAGTATATCATTGCCAGTATGACAAAGGTCTTTTCTTCGGCACCGGTTTCTTATGTGAAGTGGGATATGAACCGGACGTTTTCCGATTATTATTCACAGAGTCTGCCGGCCGCACAGCAGGGAGAGGTGGCACATCGTTATGTTCTGGGACTGTACCGGTGCATGGAGGAACTGACCCGTCGTTTTCCGGAAATTTTATTTGAAGGGTGTGCAGCAGGCGGAAACCGTTTTGATCCCGGCATTTTGTGCTATTTTCCGCAGATCTGGGGAAGCGATGACACAGATGCCTGTTGCAGGGCGGACATACAGACAAATTACAGTTACGGGTATCCGCTCTCGACGGTGAGTGCACATGTATCTGCGTGTCCGAACCATCAGACGCTGCGCCGGACACCGCTTACGACCCGCTTTGCAGTTGCCGCATTCGCAGTGCTGGGGTATGAATGTAATTTCTGTGACTGTACCAGAGAGGAACTTGAGGAGATCAGGGCTCAGATTGCACTGTACAGGAAGTGGCGTAGTGTATTGCAGCAGGGCATATTTTATCGTGGGCGGACATTTGCTGACGGAAATCTCACAGAATGGACCTGTGTTTCAGAAGATCAGACACAGGCAGTCGGCATGCTGATGCAGAAACTTGCGGAACCGAATACACAGTTTCACGCGTATTATCCCAAAGGACTTGCAAAAGAGAAACGGTACCATTTTACCAACCGCGCGTTAACGTACAGTATTCTGGAGTTTGGGGATCTGGTCAACACGGTTGCTCCGGTACATATCCGCCCGGATTCCGTGACACATCATCTGCTGGCAAAATTTGTAAAGATGGATGGGGAAACGGAGGATTTCTGTGCATACGGGGATGCTCTGATGTATGGAGGTGTACATTTGCACCCGGCATTCGGAGGCACCGGATATGATGAGAACGTACGGTATTTTCCGGATTTTGCGTCTCGTTTGTATCTGATGGATTGCAATTTATAGCCGAAAAGTGCTATGATACAAAAGAGCAATTCAGGCAGGACAGGAGATAAGAAAATGCAGAAACGAAAAAACAGATGGTACATAGCCGTTGCAGCAGTTGTAATTTTAGCAGTTGTTCTGGTATTGGCAGTTGTGCTGGGGAAAAAGGGAAAGAACAAAAAAGATCCAAAGATGATTGAGCCGACGCAGCAGGAGCAGGCATCGGAAATACCGACGGAAACAGAGGAAGTATTTGATTATTCCGCTACGGAGACCGCAGAGACAAAATCGCTTCCGAAGTCCGTTGTCAGCAAGCAGGGAATTCTCATTGATGTGGATGCCGGAACGATTCTGGCCGGAAAAGATGCATTGAAACGTATGGTTCCGGCATCTATGACCAAAATCTTTACCGTGCTGGTAGCAGCGGAAAATATTAAGCCGGAGCAGCTGGACGAGCTGGTTACCATCAGTATTGATGCCACAGATTTCAGTTATAGTAATGACTGCAGCAATACCGGATACGAAGTGGATGAGCAGGTAACGGTAAGGGATCTGTTTTATGGAACCATTTTGCCATCAGGGGCAGATTCTGCGGTCTCTTTGGCAACTTATGTGGCCGGTTCACAGGAAGCATTTGTGGATATGATGAATCAGGAACTGGAAAAAATGGGATTGTCGGAGACCACACATTTTACCAACTGTGTCGGCATATACAATGATGACCATTACAGTACGCCGTATGATATGGCAATGATTTTAAAAGCCGCAATGGACAATGATCTGTGCAGGGAAGTTCTTGGAACGCGAACCTACACGACATCAAAATCCAAACCACATCCGGATGGGATTACAATATCCAACTGGTTTTTGCGGAGAATTGAAGATAAGGATACACACAGTGAAATTATCGGGGCAAAGACAGGCTTTGTGAATCAGTCCGGAAGCTGTGCGGCAAGTATGGCACAGACACCGGATGGAAAAGAGTATATCTGTGTGACTGCAGGGTCCACCAGCAGCTGGCGCTGTATCTATGATCATGTGGATATTTACGATGCGTTTCTGCCGGAGACGGCACAGCCTTTTGAAGGTGAAGAGGTAACACAATAAAAAAGGAACAGCGAAAGCTGTTCCCTGTTGTTTAAAGAATGATGATATTGGCACAATTGATATCTTCTCCAAGGTTGTAAACGTTACCGCTGGTAAGCCCGACAACCACAGGACGGAGAATATAGTGCGGAATATTTTTGACCACACGCGCCTGTTCGCCGTTACTCAGTTCCACGATGCTGTCTACCGGATATAGAATCATGCTTTCAAGGAAGCTCTTCATGGCAGTTATGTCGAGTTCCATGGTCATGGACATAATCATTTCCACAGCATCTCTCTGGGAATAGGCTTTTTTATAGGGGCGTTCGGTAACCAGGGCATCATAGATATCCGCTACGGACAGAATCTTGGCATAGGGGCAGATTTTCTCCGCAGACACACCCATCGGGTATCCGCTTCCATTGATCTTTTCATGGTGTTGCAAAACACCAAGGCAGACAGCCGGAGAAAATTCCGCACGATCCTTGATCATGTTGTAACTGTATGTTGAGTGCTGCCGCATAAGGGCAAATTCATCATCATCAAGTTTGCCCGGTTTGTTTAAGATAGCATTTGGAATTTTGGTTTTTCCAATGTCGTGCAGCAAACCACAGACACCGATTTCCCGTACTTCTTCGGGAGAGAGTCCCTGCTGCTTGGCAACGATCATGGAAATGGTTGCTACATCCACGCTGTGTTTGAAGGTGTATTCGTCACTGGTTTTGAGTGTAGAGATATCAATTGCGATGGCATCATTGCTTTTAATGGAACGCATCAGGTCATCGGCAATGCTCTCTGTGGTGGCAACCATTTCCTCGGAGGTTGTATTGTTGTAGATAAACTGGATACCGGTAGAGACACGTTCACGGATACTGACAGAAAGAGTAACTTTTGCGCGGTCTTCGGTACGGAGCCGTTCGATATTTTTTTCTGCTTCCGGAGAAGTAGGAACCTGTTCTGGATTTTCCTCTTCTTCCCCCTCCTGAATGTAAACAGACATAATACCCAGTTTCAACAGGGAATCAATCATATAATCATCCAGCTCGGCACCTCTGGCAACGAGATTACGTCCCAGACGGTCAACGACCGGATGATCGAGCTTCATGCCCGGTTTTAATTGTCTTGTTCTCATGTACTTTCGTTTTATCATATTTATATTTTACTATTTGTTGGATATTTTGCCAAGTTTTTTTGGAAAACTTTAGGAGAAATTTAGGAGAAATGATATGCTTCCACAACTTTTTTTAGATCGAATGAAACAAATGCTGGAGAAAGAATACCCGGCATTTCTAAACAGTTACGAAGATACGCGTTATCAGGCACTGCGGATCAATCCGTCAAAAACCGACACAGACCGGTTTACAGAGGAGACTTCCTTTCACCTGCAGCCGGTGCCGTGGGAAGCGAACGGGTTTTATTACGAAAAGGAAGATCAGCCGGGAAAACATCCGTATCACGAGGCGGGCGTGTACTATATTCAGGAGCCGAGTGCCATGGCACCGGCTGCATATCTGGATGCGCAGCCGGGCGAAAAAGTTCTGGATTTATGTGCGGCACCGGGGGGCAAAAGTACACAGATTGCGGCAGCGATGCAGGGAAAAGGGCTCCTTGTCAGCAATGAGATTCATCCGGCGCGGGCAAAGATTCTTTCCGAGAATATGGAACGGATGGGTGTAAAAAATGTGATGGTGACAAACGAGAGTCCGCAGACACTTGCGGGAATGTTTACGGAATATTTTGACCGGATCATGGTAGATGCCCCGTGTTCCGGGGAGGGAATGTTTCGTAAAAATGAGCAGGCATGTGAGGAGTGGAGTCCTGAAAATGTTCAGATCTGTGCGGCGCGGCAGCAGGAAATTCTTGCATGTGCGGCCTCCATGCTCCGGCCGGGAGGACGTATGGTTTACTCTACCTGTACCTTTGCACCGGAGGAAAACGAGGGAACGATCAGCCGTTTTCTGGAACAGCATCCGCAGTTTCATATTGTGCCGGTGAAAAAATATCCGGGAATGGCAGACGGTGTAGCGGCATGGACAAAACATCCGGCAGCGGAGATTGGCGATACGATCCGGTTATTTCCGCATCATCTGCACGGAGAGGGACATTTCGTTGCAGTTCTGGAAAAAGAGGGAACTGTTTCGGAAAATTACCGGGGATATTGTGCGAATGGAGAAGAAAAACCGCTGGCAAAGGGAGAAGCAAAAGCGTATCTTGCAGGATTACAGGAGGTTCTTGGAAAGATACCGGCAGATGATGCCGGGAGGCTGCTTCTTTTTGGAGAGCAGCTGTATCTGATGCCGGAACATATGCCGGCAACCAGACGGCTGCATGTGCTGCGTCCGGGCCTGCATCTTGGCACAGTTAAAAAGAACCGGCTGGAACCGGCACACGCACTGGCGCTTGCAATTTCTCCGCAGGAAGCATGCCACAGCTGGAATCTGTCTGTGGATGAAGCACGCGCGTATCTGGCCGGGCAGACGTTCCCAGCAGAAGGGGAGAAGGGCTGGTATCTGATCACGGTAGATGGATACAGCCTCGGCTGGGGCAAACTTGCAGGTTCTGTGATGAAGAATCATTACCCGAAGGGGCTGCGGAAGCTGCTCTGATTTATAAAAGGAACCATATAAATTGGAAGACATATAATATCACCGTCTTTGCAGAAATCTTTGGTGTATACCAGATATTTCTGTAGAATACGGTCGGAATATTTCAGTGAAAATGCATCCAGAGATTTATGTGTTTTATAACCGGATGATTTTACTTCTATCGGGCAAACTTTATTTTTTTGTGCAAGAAGAAAATCGACCTCATAGTTATGATGTGAGGTTTTGTTCATAAATGTATGGTAAAACAGCTCGTTTCCATTGGAGTGCAGAAGTTGTGCCACGACATTTTCATACAGATATCCAAGATTCGTTCCAAGTTTGTCGTTTAAAAGTTTTTCATAAATAATATTTTCTGTAAAATCCTTATCTTTGAACATTAAAGTCGTAAATAATCCGGTATCACAGAGAAACAACTTGAATTTTGATAAATCTTTGTTGGTTGCCATGCCGGCATTTGGATCATTTGCATGATAGGATACGAGAACAGTTTTGGAATCTTTCAGTTCTGCAATCAGTTCTAAAATTGTGTCAGCTCTTTCATTGGAGAGAACGCTGGATACCTGATAGCGGGAAGCATTTTTGTTCAGCTGTGCCGGAATGGAGTCAAATAAAAGAGAGAGCTTTCCGGTTGCATCTATTTTCTTAAAATCATCCTCATATAAACTTAAAATATCACGTTTTATAGCATCCACTTTGCGAAAATTGTTCGTCTGGATATATTCATCTATAGCCTGTGGCATTCCGCCAACTAGCATATATAGACGGAAATCCCGAAGGAGTTTTCGATTCATGCTCTCGCCTGCCGGTTTTTGAGCGGTAAATAATTTTTGCAAAAGAACCGGAGTTGTGGTATCGCCTAGCGCCCATAAAAACTCTTCATAATCCATCGGAAACATACTTATTTTTCGCTCTTCGCTTGGAATAAGTATATTTTGCACATTTTTTTTGATGGAAATCAGGGAACCTGTTTCAATGTAATCATAGCGATGATCTTTGACCAGCGATTTAATTGCCTGTCTTGCCAGTGGGCAAAGTTGTACTTCATCAAAAATAATCAGTGATTTTCGTTCTATCAGATCGGTTCTGTATTGAAATTGTAATTGTAAAAACAGATAATTTAAATCGGAAACATCTTCAAAAAGTTCACGGACATTTTTGGATGCCGTGGAAAAGTCAATCAGAATATAACTGTCATATTCATTTTTCGCAAATTCTTCCACAACAGTAGATTTCCCAATTCGACGGGCTCCTTCTATCAATAGTGCTGTTTTTCCTGCAGATTCCTGCTTCCAGGCTAAGAGCTTGTCATATATTTTTCGCTTAAACATAAACATCTCCTACAAATGCGCATTTTTTATATTGTTATTTTACCACAAATGCGCATTTTTTAAAGCACTGTTTTACCACAAATGCGCATTTTCTACAGGATTATATACTGTGACCGCCACCACCACCGGAGTGGCCGCCACCGCCACCACCGCCGCCGCCGGAATGACCACCACCGCTGCTGCCGGAAGATACCGGACTGTAAGTACGCGACTGGCGGATGAATTGTGTGCGTGGGTTATTGATCTGCATCTGTGCATACAATCCGGTCATCACCTGTCTGCGGTCTGCCTTGTGGGAACGTGAACTCCACAGCGCGAAAAAGAGATTGAGAAACAGTGCAGCAACAATGGCCAGCAGCGCACTGCAGAGGTAGCGCATCGGTTCTGCAATTCGTTTGCCCTGCATCAGCGTTTCGATCTGGGTAAAGACCTTGTATGCACAGGTATAATAATCCTTATCGCGCGCGTAGGTATAAGTGTTATCGGTAATTGAACGTGCGCGGGAATTGGTGATGATTTTGTGCGCCTGTCCATCGCTGTAGAGATAAATCTCATTCAGGCAGCGGTCAATGACGAAGATCGTACCGTTGGAATGTGGACCAAAGACATCATCGAAATAATCTGCAGCAAAATCTTCGGTGGAAGATTTACTGTGTCCGGTTGTGGTTACAAAAGCCACATTACAGTATGCTGTCAGGTCATACAGCTGCTTTTGCAGACTGTTTTCCTGGGAGTCTGTCAGAAAATCGGCAGAATCATCCAGCACATAAACGTAGCCGGTTTCCTCATTGGAAGCGGAAACTGCGGATGCACAAACCGGTATGGTGCTGGCGGAGAGTAGCAGACAAAATACAAATGCCGTAAGGATACGTTTTATTTTACGCACGGTCATCACCTCCCTGTTTGTCAAATTGTGGCAGCCGGCGGGTGGACAACAGATTATACGCATGGATAATACTGATGAACGACACGAGGATGGCAGCCATGGAAAGAATTGCGGCTCCGTAATAGTAGAGATCCGATACCGGATGCAGGAACCATACCCCAAACGAAAGTACCGCAGCACAGAGCGGAAGAATCCAGCCAAGCGGATTCGTTTTTGCGGCTGGCTCCGGCTGGGCTTCAGGGGTTTTCTGTTTGTCTGCAGCAGAAGCTTTCTTCGATTGGATGAACATTTTGCCCCGGTCATTTGCCCCGGTATCTTTCTGGTGGATAGAAACGCATTCGTAACAATAGACACCGATGGAAAGCAGTGACAAAAGCAGGGTAGTTATTACCAGGGAAGAGGGCTGTAAAAATGCCGACCATGCCAAAAGAGAAAAGATCGGAATTGCCAGAAGCAGCGAACCAAGCAGATAACGCTTCGGATCAATCGGAATATCCGCAACGACCAGTCCGGTCTGTCCGTTGACCGTTGCATAAGCGACACGGTCTTTTTTGCGGTAGGATAGAAACCATACCGGAAACATGGTACTGTCGATGGTTTCTGTTTTTGTATGGAGCTGTTCAGGACGGATGGTATCCATGGTAAAACCGGCAAATGTCCCGTCAGAAGCAATACGCTCGGTTGTTTCCGCAGATGCAGTGTATTCGGCATCGCCCTGATATACTTTTGCATCCACATCGGAAGTGTCCGCGTAAAATTCGCTTAAATAGGCGGGGGTAAAGGCTTTCATGCCTTTTAAATTATAAGGAGCCAGTTCTTCACTGATATTGTCATCAAAAGAGGATGAGGCATCATAGGAAAGACCTTTGTAGTAGGCATCCAGATCCCCGGTAAGTGCGTAGTGATCGGTAATAATATAATCACCGCGGCGGGAAGTCTTTTTCCCATTGAGCGAGAGAGAACCTTTCTGGGAGATATAAAATGCCCAGTAAGGCATGTAAATTCCGCGGAAACTATCGATATAAGAAGGATCGCGGAGTTCTTTTGGCGCAAAAATGGAATGTTTCATACGGCGTGCGTACGCTTCCTTACACTGTTCCTTTGTCTTCTGGAACGGAATAATATAATTGGGCCGTTTTTCGTGACTGATTCTGCTGTAAAGAATCGTGGAGGCTCCGCAGAAACTGCAGAAACCGGCTGCGGCATTGTCGGTGCTTAAGATTTCACCGCCACACTGCGGACAGGTAAAGATCGTGACCTCGTAATCTCCGTCGAATGTCTTTGATTCTTCGGCATCACTTGTTTTCCCGTCAAAATCATAAGGATCAAACAGTGTGTGACAATGCTCGCATGAGAGTTGCTGAGAAGGAATGTCAAATTTGAGATTTCCTCCGCAGTTTGGACATGATAGCATAGTGTTTTCCCTTTCCAAAACATTTTCCTTTGTAACTATTTTATTCTAGCATTGTGGAAATATTTTTACAATGGGTTTCATGCCATGGAACGTGAAAATACCGATTTACAGGGATTTTACAGACTTTACGCAAGTTTACAGCAATTTTACAGCATTACAGAAATTTTACACAGGGTTTACATTCTGGGATGGTTTGATTTTACACTCCGATGATAAACTTATTACAATCTCAGAAAAAAAGTATACGGAGTGTAAAGTTTATGAAAAGAAATGGGAGGAACCATAAGTGAACGAGACGATGAAAATTATTTTCGGACTGGTCGGAGGTCTGGCAATCTTTATTTACGGCATGAATATGATGAGCGAGTGCCTGCAGAAAGCAGCGGGGGAAAAGATGAAGAAAATCCTTGCTCTGCTTACAAAAAATCCGATTCTTGGTGTACTTGCAGGTGCTTTGACGACAGCGGTGTTACAGAGCAGCAGCGCAACAACGGTTATGACAATCGGCTTTGTCAGCGCAGGACTGATGTCGCTGCCACAGGCGATCTCCATTATTCTCGGTGCCAATATCGGTACGACCATGACGGCACAGATTATTGCATTTAAAATAACGGATTATATTTATCTGTTCATTTTTGCGGGATTTCTTATTTCTTTTATTTCAAAGAAAGAAAAGGTGAAAAATATCGGACAGACAATTTTCGCATTTGGTTTGTTATTCCTTGGAATTGAGACGATGGGCGATGTCATGAAACCATTGGCATCCAGTGCATTCTTTGTCAACATGATTGGAAAAGTATCCCATATTCCGATTCTTGGGGTATGCGTGGGTGCCGTTATGACACTTGTTGTACAGAGCAGCAGTGCGACGATTGCCGTATTACAGAATTTTGCAGCCCAGGCAGGACCGGACGGTGTGACCAGTATCATCGGACTGGCAGGTGCCATCCCGATTCTGTTGGGGGACAATATCGGTACAACGATCACCGCAGTGCTGGCATCTATCGGACAGCCAAAAGATGCCAGAAGGACGGCGTTTGCCCATTGTGTATTTAATATTTCCGGAGCAATTTTATTCCTGTTCCTTGTAAAACCGTATGCAGCTCTGATTCAGTTTATTTCGCCGAAAGGGAATGAAATCGATGTGATTTCACGGCAGATTGCAAATGCCCATACGGGATTTAACCTTGTCATGACGCTGATCTGGATTCCGCTCATTCCTCTGATGGTAAAAATTGTGATGAAACTTGTACCGGATGGGAAGGAAATGGGAACTAAAGCACTGGAAAATCCGAAATATCTGGATAACAAGCTGATTGCACAGCCGGCAGCAGCATTGCAGCTGGTTGCAAAAGAAGTAATGTACTGCGCAAAACTTGTAGATGAAATGATCGGAAAACTGCAGTACAGAAACGGAAAGATTGATAAAGAAAATGCAGAACTTGTAGAAGAAAAGGCGAAAATACTGCAGAAGCTGTATGCTTCGGTCAATGATTGTTTTGCATCACTGTATTCCGGAGGTGTGCTGACCGAGGAACAGGCATCACAAAGTGCCGGTATGCAGTACATTCTCTGCGATATTGACCGGATCGGGCAGCTGACGAGGGAAATCATGGAAACCGTGGCAAAACAGAATAAAGGAAAACATAAGTATTCCAAAGATGCTTTGAAAGAACTGAAAAAGGCAATGGAACAGATCCAGATGATTTACGGAAGCTGCATTCAGGCGATTTCCGGGGATGTGAATATGGATATCAAAGAACTGATGCGGCAAAAAGAAGACATCATGCAGCTGGGTGAAAAAATGCGCAAAAACCATATTGCCAGAGTGGGAAAGGGAAAGTGCGATTCCAAACTTACCATTCCGTTTAATGATGTGCTCCATAATATTGACCGGATTGGAAACAGTTGTGTAAATCTTGTGGAGGTAGCAAAGGAAAATGTAACTATGCAGGCATTTTTTGCAGAGGATTAGGGCATGCACATATGGAATCGGTTTCTACATCAGCTGGCGGGGCAGCTGAAACGGGCAGAAAATATAATCCGGCAGAGGATAAAAAGACAGGAGACCAATCAAATGAAGAAGACCGAAAAATGTTATACAAACAGAGAATTGTCATGGCTGCAATTTAACGAGAGGGTTTTAAATGAAGCGGGAAATCCGCGGGTACCGCTGGCAGAACGCATGACTTTTGCATCCATTTACCAGACAAATCTGGATGAGTTTTTCATGGTGCGTGTGGGAACACTCATGATGCAGATGAACGCAAAAGAAAAGGTAATTGAAAACAAGACCGGAATGACCAGTGAGGAACAGGTAAAAGAAATTTTAGCGCGTGTCTGTCTGCTGGAAAAGAAAAAGGCAAAAATTTATGAACAGCTTATGGGAGAACTTGAGCCAAAGGGGATTCGGATTATCAATTTTAACCGTCTTTCCAATGAAGAAGGAAGACTTCTTGAACAATATTTTGATGCACATATTGCACCGTTTTTATCTCCGATGGTCATTGGAAAACAGCAGCCGTTTCCATTCCTTGCAAATAAGCAGTTGTATGCAATCGTGCTCCTGACATCACAGAAAGGAAAGAAAAAGACCGGAATTGTTCCGTGTTCCAACAGTGTGTTCAAACGTCTAATTGAGATACCGACCAGACCGGGATGCTTTATGCTGTCTGAGGAATTGATTCTGCATTTTATTTCAAAATTGTATCCGAAATATACTATTCGCGAGAAATCCATTATGCGTGTGACACGGAATGCAGATATTGATGCACATGATCTGTATGACGAAGATATGGATTACCGGGATATGATGGAGCAGCTTATCAAAAAACGTGTCCGCCTGGACCCTGTCCGGGTGGAATTGAGCCGTAAGATCAATGATGAAGCAAAACGGGAACTGTCAAATTTCCTCGAAATTGGAACCAGTCATATCATCAATGTAAAGACGCCTTTGGATCTTTCGTTTGTTTTTACGCTGCAGAATTATCTGCGCGATCAGAAAGAACTGTTCTATGAAAAGAGAAGTCCGCGGGAGACTCCGGCATTATCCATGCATGAAAGCATCCTGTCACAGGTGGAAAAAAAGGATGTTCTGCTTTCCTATCCGTTTGAGAGCATGAAACCGTTTATCAAAATGTTAAATGATGCAGCGGAAGACCCGGATGTGGTATCCATCAAAATGACATTGTATCGTGTCGCAGACCGGAGCAAGATCATTGATGCGCTGATTGAGGCAGCGGAAAACGGAAAAGAAGTGGTGGTACTTGTGGAACTGCGGGCACGGTTTGACGAGGCAAATAACATTGAGATGTCGCACCGGCTCGAAGATGCCGGCTGCCAGATTCTGTATGGACTGGGCGATTACAAAGTACATTCGAAGCTTTGCCTGATCACACAGAAAAAAGGGGACAGTTATGCGTACATCACGCAGATTGGAACCGGAAATTACAACGAGAAAACTTCAAGACTGTACACGGACCTGTCATTGATTACCGCAAATCAGGCAATCGGTGCCGATGCAGCAAAAGTGTTTCTTGCATTACAGCAGGGAGAAACGGTGGATGAGGTTTCGGAACTTCTGGTTGCACCGAAATGCCTGCAGAACAAAGTTCTTCAGATGATGGACGGGCAGATTGCGAATAAAAAAGCGGGAAAAGAGGCTTATATCGGGGTTAAGATTAATTCCCTGACGGATAAAGTTCTGATTGATAAGATGATTGAGGCTTCCCAGGCCGGTGTAAAGATTGATCTGATTGTGCGGGGCATCTGCTGCCTGAAGCCACAGATTCCGGGCGTGACGGAAAATATCCGGGTGATTTCCGTTGTTGGACGTTATCTCGAACATTCCAGAATTTATCGTTTTGGTGTGGGGGATGAAGAAAAGATGTACATTGCATCTGCCGATTTTATGACGAGAAATACGGTGCGCCGCGTGGAAGTGGCAGCTCCGGTTTATGATCCTGCAATCCGGGAGCGCATCCGGTATATCTTTGATACCATCATGAAAGATGATGAGAAGGGAAAAGAGCAGAATGCCGAAGGCATTTATGAGGACCGCCATATCAATGAGGAGCCGGTAAACTCACAGGAGATTTTCTTTCAGGATGCTTACGAGGCATGCAATAAATAAAGCTGTATAAAATAACGGTTCGCGGAAATCTGCGAACCGTTATTTTATACAGGTACATAACTCTGATCCACATGAATCATAAACTGGTAGTTTCCTTCGATTTCCTGAAGCTTGTTTTCAATTTTTTTCTTCAGGTCTTCCGGACGGATCCGCATACCATAGGGGATGACCGCGTCAAAGGCAATGCTTGTGTGGGTATCGCAGTTGATCAGGCGGAAATCGTGGATGGTAATACGGCGGTCAATTTCAAGAACCTTTTGTTCTACCTGCTGCTGCATCTGGGCAATTGCGGCATTATTGGTTTCAATCGGATCCATGTGGATGACGGCTTCACATCCGAGTTTCTGATCCAGCTCCCGTTCAATGTGATCAATCATGTCATGGAGCTGAAAGACATCTTCATCCCCCGGAACTTCCAGATGCAGGGTGATCATGCGGCGGCCGGGACCGTAGTCATGAACGATCAGATCATGGATACCGTGTACTTTGGGATGGGACATGACAATGGCACGGATTTCACGGACAAATGTCTGGTCCGGAGCTTTTCCGAGAAGCGGATCCATGGTGTCTTTGACCGCTTTTATTCCGGCATAGAGGATGAAAATGGCTACCAGCAGACCGCCAAATCCATCGACATTGATGGATGTCAGGCGCATAATAATCATGGCTGCCAGAACCACAGAGGTGGCAATGGTGTCGGAAAGCGAATCCATGGCGGTCGCCTGCATGGCATCCGAATCGAGTTTTTTCCCAATATAATGGTTGTAACAGTACATGTAGATTTTTACCAGAATGGAGCATACCAGAATTCCCATGGCAAGCAGACTTGTGTCTACCGCTTCCGGATGCAGAATTTTGGAAAAGGAAGTTTTTAAAAGTTCAAATCCCATCATCAGGATAGCAATCGCTACAACAAATCCCGACACATATTCAAACCTCCCATGTCCGAACGGGTGCTCCGAATCTGGAGTTTTCCCGGCATAAAGAAATCCGGCAAGTGTAACAAAAGAGGAACCGGCATCGGACAGGTTGTTGAACGCATCCGCTGTGATGGCAACGGAACCGCTTAACATTCCGGCAAAATATTTTCCGGCAAACAGGCAGACATTTAAGCAGATTCCAACGATACTGCACAGGGTGCCATATGCCTGCCGTTGTTCTTTTGCCGGACGGTTTTTGATAAAGATTTTCGCTAACATTGTAATCATGGATATCCCCCCAAGAATCATACATGTCCATTGGTTTTTCCTATTATATGCTACGTTTGGGAAAAGGTCAAATTATATAAATTTTACCTGCATTTTATACATGCACCATCCCAAAATTTACAGAGCCGGCATATAATTGGATATAAAAATGACAGGGAAAGGGGAGAAACAATCATGCCGTCAACTTATGCACATTACCGGCTTGGACAGCAGGTTCGCAGGGAACTCGAAGGGAATGAGAGAAAAATCATTGAAAAATATCCACAGCTGTATCTGATCGGACTTCACGGACCGGATATTTTGTTTTACTATAAGCCATTAAGACCGAATCCGGTCAACCAGATCGGATATGATTTGCATGGACATTCCGGAAAAGAATTTTTTGAAAGAGCCAAAAATATAATTAATAGCCAGAAGGAAAAAGAACCATTTCTGGCATACACCTATGGAGTGCTTAACCATTTTGCGCTTGATGTAAGCTGCCATGGGTATATTGATGAGAAAATTGCAGCAAGTGGTATTTCCCATACGGAAATTGAAGTAGAGTTTGACCGTATGCTTATGCTTATGGATGGGAAAGATCCGTTGCGGCAGAATCTGACGGAACATATTGTTCCGTGTATGGAAAATGCGGAAGTGATCCGCTGGTTTTATCCGAAAACGACACCGGCAAATGTCCGGGAAGCATTAAAAGGAATGATCACCTATAATAACATGCTGATTGCGCCATCCAGAATCAGGCGGTTCTTTATTTATGCACTTTTGTATGTTTCCGGGAATTACAAAGAAATGCACGGTCTGCTTGTAAATTACCGTAAAAATCCACAGTGTGAAGACAGCAACCGGCAGCTGATGCAGTATTACCGTCAGGCAAAACTCAGTGCCCTGCGGATGATCAGCCAGTTTGGCACTTATCTGGATGGGAGCAGGGGATTGGAACCTATCTTTGATTATAGTTTTGGATCACAGCTGGTTGGAAAAGAGGTTGTACAAAATGGAAAAGAGACCAGCTATGAAAAGTCAATCATAAATTAGCAAAAAATTTCTTTTTCATATCGGTGGTAAAAAAAGGTAACTTTAATAGAGCTCCCTTAGGGTGCTTTTTCAAAATCTATCGATATAGGTATACAGACCTCTTACTCGAGGTTAAATTCTACTTCGTCAGTGAGCATCTTCC
>OICD01000223.1_pt1 | contig 36251 bp, 28 predicted proteins | sample 1581161 | NCBI WGS metagenome assembly OICD01 (sample SAMEA3882546, study PRJEB24775) | human gut metagenome | biome: human-associated habitat; feature: intestine environment; material: feces | place: Netherlands | collected 2009/2010 | reverse complement strand
GCCTGGCCTGCATCTTTGCGCAGACCGAGGGCGCTGCCGGTAAGTTCTACCCCAACATGCCCACTCTGCCCACCCCTGTGGTGTTCATTCTGGTCATTGCCATCTGCGCCATCGTGGGTCTGTGCAACGGTCTGGTCGTTTCTTACCTGAAGGTCCAGCCCTTTATCGCTACCCTGGGTATGCAGCAGGTCGTCTACGGTATCTGCCTGGTCTACACCGGCGGTACCCCCATCGGCTCCCTGAACAAGAACTTTACCTCTCTGGCCTCCAACACCATCCTGAAGGTCCCCGTGCTGATCTGGATCGCCCTGGTCGTGGCTGTGTGCTTCTGGTTCCTGTACAACAAGACCCGTCACGGCAAGTACATGTACGCCATCGGCGGCAACGAAGCTGCTGCTGAGGTTGCCGGTGTCAACGTTTACGCCACCAAGATTCGCATCTACATCCTGGCCTCCTGCATGTTTGGTCTGGCAGGCTGCCTGCTGGCTGCAAAGTCCGGCGGCGCATCCGTCAACACTGCAATGGGCTATGAGCTGGATGCCATTGCGGCTTCTACCATCGGCGGCGTTTCCACCACCGGCGGTGTCGGCACCGTGCCCGGCATTCTGGTCGGCGTTCTGGTCTTTGAGCTGATGAAGGTCGCTCTGCAGTTTATGAACGTCAACTCTTCTTACACCTATATCGTCCAGGGCCTTGTCATCATCGTGGCTGTGGCCATCGATATCCGTAAGTACCTGGCAAAGAAGTAACCCTCTCATTCGCATACAGAGAAGCCCCCCGCCGGTTCTCCCGGCGGGGGGCTTCTGCTGTTATTTTCCCAGCTGCCGCTGCTGCAGGCGGTACTGGCGGGGTGTCAGCCCCTCCTGCTGCTTGAACAGGCTTCCAAATAGCCCTCCGCGTTTTCTCGCCCACTCTCCGAAAAAAGTTGGAGAACTTTTTCTTTCTCGTTGAATTGCACAAGAACGTGCCTCCTTGTTTGGCAGCTGCGTTGAATTTATGAACGTTCTTTGAATTTTGATATTTTCCTTCGATTTATTATAACACAGCTCCCGGAAGAGTGGTATACTACAAGCCAGAAACAGTGCTGTTAGGTTCGGAAAACAAAGATCGTTGAATGAGGTGTGTCTTATGAGTGTTTACGAAAAAATTTCCGGTTTTGCGGATGAGATCAGCCAGGACTTTGACCAGCAGCTCAAAACTGTGACGGATCTGGGGATGAAGTATATCTGCATCCGCAGCGCCGAGCACAAGGGCATTGCCGATTACACCCCCGAGGAAGTGCGCACCGTTCTTCTGCCAAAGCTGCGGGCCGCAGGCGTGGGCGTTTCCAGCCTGGGTACGGCCATCGGCAAGGTGGAGGTGGACGATGAAGAGGGCTTTGCCAAGCAGCTGGAGCAGCTGGAAACACTCTGCGAAACGGCCAAGCTGCTGGACTGCTCCTTCATCCGGATGTTCAGCTTCCTCATCCCCAAGGATGCCGATGCAGACAGCTATACTGATGTGGTGCTGGATAAGCTGCGTCAGTTTATCCGGATCGCGGAAAAGCATGACATTGTCCTGCTCCATGAAAATGAGAAGGGCATCTACGGAGACACCGGTGCCCGCTGCAAGTTGCTGTTCGACCGGCTGGCCTGCCCCCACTTCAAGGCGGCGTTCGATTTTGCCAACTTTGTCCAGTGTGAGCAGGACACCGCGGAGTGCTGGGAATTGCTCCATGACCAGATCGCTTATATCCACATCAAGGATGCTCTGCCCGGCTACCTGCTGAATGTGCCCGCAGGCACCGGCCTTGGCAAGATCCCTGAGCTGCTTCGCCGTGCTTTCTGCGAGGAGGGCTACCACGGCTTCCTGACGCTGGAGCCCCACCTGGCGATGTTTGATTTCTTTGCACCAGGAGCCAAAGGCGGAAAGAGCCAGAAGCTCCAATTTGAGAATAACCCGATCGTCGAGAAGATGAAGTCCGAGATGGCCGAGCCGGGCCGCCCCAAGGACGGCGCAGAAGCTTACGCCACCCAGTATCATGCACTGGTCGAGATCCTGAATCCCATTCTCAATTGATATCCACTCTCCGTTTACCATAAGCTGCCACAACAGAAGCCCCCCGCCGGGAGAACCGGCGGGGGGCTTCTGCTGTTTGCGGCAAAAAAGCTGGGCCCCATGCTGTCAGCAATTTTTCATTTGGAATATGCCAATATTTTGCGGCTTGTCAGTCACTGGCAGGCCGCTTTTTTCTTTGTCAAAGGCAGTTTCGTGAAAATGACCGAAAAAGGAACCCTGATTTGTGAATATCAACAAAAGTTTTCAAAATACTTGATTTTAATTTGGGGGGGGGGGGTATAATGAAATGACAGAAAATTCCTTTGAGAACAAAGCACTCAGCAACCTGGCTGAGACCTGCAATGCGGAAAATGGAACCTACAGGGGAGGTGACAGTGCGGTAGGAATCTGGAGGGTTCCTTGCGGGGAATCCGTTGCAAAAATGCAAATAGCGATGAAAGGAATGAAGAAAGTTGAAACAGAAAAGTCAAAACCGGTTTTTGGCGGCCCTGCTGGCAGTGGCAATGATGCTTCAGATGCTTCCCATGCTGGCTTTTGCGGAGGACGCACTCGGCACCGGAGAAGTACGGAACAAAAGAACGGGTACGACATATACGTCTTTGGCAACTGCTGTGGCAGAGGCACAGAGCGGTGATACCATCGAGCTTGGCGAGGGCAATTATACACTGTACGGTGTCCCCAGCGTTGGTAGCACCCAGGGAAAAGACCTGACCTTTGTGGGGCAGGGAACTGACAAAACGGCTTGGAATATCGGTGATGAGGTGCCGGACCCGAGCAAGTACGGCACAGAGTATAACGGCGATTACAGCTTTGATGGTGCTGGAACAGTCACCTTCAAAAATATGACGCTTCGCTCCGGTGATAAAGATTATCTGGGCTTCATCCGTATTGACAATACAGTGGTAGAAAACTGCGTCATCAACGGCGAGACCTTCTACTGGGGTTATAAAAGTGCAGTGTTCACTAATACGACCTTCAATGCTCCAGATGGACGATATGCACTCTGGACGTATAGCTCCCCGATCATGACATTTGATACCTGCACCTTTAATGCAAGTGGAAAGGTAATCAATGTTTACACGGATTTCAGTGCAGGAAAACATGACATCACGGTTAACTTTAACAACTGCACCGTGAATTCCTCCACTTTCTTCCTCTATAAACAAGCGCTGAACATCAATGACAGCAACATGGGCAGCTATAAGTACATCATCAACATCAATGATCCCCAGACCGTCACGGCTGTCCGGGATACAACGACCTGCTCGCAGGTGTTCGGTTTTGGCGGTAAAAAGGACAACAATAGTGGTCGGACAGAGGTGTACTGGAACAATAGTGTGGAGCCGGTCTGGAAAGATGGCAAGATGCAGACACACTCCTATACCGATGGTGAGCATGACAATGCTTTTACCACCAGCTATTCGGAGTGGGAAACAATCGATGCACGAAATGAGTGGCGGGATGTAACGAAGACCTGCGATTACTGCGGCTGGTCGGAAACACAGAAGGAAATTGCCAGTGTATACCGCCTCCAGTACAACCTGAATGAAGGCGTTGGCGACGAAAATGCCAATTACAACGATGCTTTTTCCCATGAAAATGAGAGCGTGACGCTTGCAGCGGCTCCCACACGAGAAGGCTACCAGTTTGCTGGATGGCTGAGCCTTAACGGTAAGCTCTATAAAGCCGGGAGTGAGCTTGTCCTGACGGGTGATGAAGTGTTTACGGCACAGTGGAAGAAGGATGAGCCTGTCGTCAATCATACCCTGACCGTGACCGGCGGCACCTTTGCTGTGAAAAACGGCGACATTGATGTGACCGACACACTGGAACCCAGCATCGATGAGACCAGCGGCAAGCAGACCTGCCTTGTGCCGGATGGTGCTGAAGTCACCGTGACGCTGGACCAGACGAAGGTTCCCGAGGGTATGGTGTTTGATCTCTGGTCTACCGGTGAACTGCCGCTGGATCAGGATTACAAGGCAGAGTCCATTACCTTTACCATGAATGACGATGTGGATGTGGCTGCACAGTACCGCAGCGCTGACATTGAGGATGGTTCTGATGTTGTTGGCCCCATCATTGTCGGTACGGCTGTTGTGGCTGGCGGCGCACTGGTCGGCTACACGCTGGGCACCGATCTTGTGGGCAAGATGTGGGGTCTGCCTTACTTCCCCAGCAACCGCAGTGCTCTTGCAATGATGCTGTGGGAGGATGCAGGCAAGCCTATGCCGGAATCTGAGATCCTCTACCCCGATGTTGGCCAGGAAGAGCAGGATATGGATCTGCAGCATGCTGCCCGCTGGGCCATGGAGCACGACCTCATGCCTGACCTGAACGATCAGGATACAGAGCTGCCCCCTGAACAGGTGAAGTTCTATCCGGACAACATGGTTACCAAGATCAGCGTGTTGCGTGCTTGGAAGAAGGCACAGGACCTCAAGCAGAACGCGCAGTAAAATTTGACATCCTCTGATATATCCCAAACACAGCAGGAGCGCCCCACCGGGTCATACCGGCAGAGCGCTCCTGCTGTGTTTCTGTTAAGCTTCAGGAAAGGGGAACACACCCCACTCAGCGGCCCACGATGAGGTCGCGGCGGCAGCGCAGGCCGACCGTCAGGAAAGTGCTGCCGCCCAGCTGCCGCAGCACCACCCGCTGGGTGTCGCTCTGGCCCTCACACAGCAGGGAAAGGTTCAGGGTGGTGGAACCCTTCTCCGTGGTGAGCACCAGCGTGGACACGCCCTGATCCATCAGGGTCTTCATGTCCTGAATGGTGGTGCGGAAGGTGGCGGCGCAGTCCGGCACGTCCAGCGTCAGGACGCGGCCCTCCTGCCGGGCGGTGTAAAGGACCTGACGGCCCAGCAGGCCCTTGACGGTGTACCGGGCTTCGGTGGTCTTTGCCTCGTCAGCGGAGATCAGCATGATGTCACCCTGAATGGGGTCACCCTCCGGTGCGCCGTAGCCGCCGTAGGCGGGATCGGTCTCGCCCACGGCAATGTCGCCGCTGTGCAGCGCGATCTCGCCCTGAAGCATCACGCTTTCGTCCTGCGGGGGCAGGTAGCCTGCAACAACGGTGTCATCGGCGGCAGCCGCAGCGGCAGGCTCCTCGGCAAATGCGCCGACGCTCATGGGGATGGCAAGGGACAGCACCAGGGCTGCGGCAATGGCCTGACGGCCCAGCATTGTATTCAGAATCTTCATAAGAAATATACCTCCTGTACTATGGACGAAAAACCGCCCGTTCTGTAATGAATACGGAACGGGCGGCATGATTATTGCAGGGGAAAGGAAATTTTTATGGAACGTTAAACCCCTCAGTCACGCTCCGCGTGACAGGTCCGGGTTGCGGCACCCAGCATCCACTTCGTGTTGGAAACAACACTTGTGTCTTGCTGGCCGCGGCCCCAACAGCAACGCCCTTTATCCGCCACTGGCGGCGGTTGTTACTGTTGCCCCTAATAGTGGGGCCCTTGGCATAAAGGGGAACTCGCAGGGCTCTACGTAGCGCCAGAGCCGCCCCTACTAGGGGCGGTGGCAATGCGAAGCATTGACGGTGGGGTTTAACCTTCCCGGTTCAGGATCTCCATGAATTCATCGCCGGTGATGGTCTCTTTCTGGTACAGATACTGGGCCAGCTCATCCAGCTTTGCGCGGTTGTCGGTCAGGATCTGCACAGCCTTGGCGTGCTGGGCCTTGACCAGCTCCACCACCTTCTGGTCGATCTCACACTGGGTCTGGGCAGAGCAGGCAAGGGAAGTGTCGCCGCCCAGATACTGGTTGTTGACGGTCTCCAGTGCCACCATGTCAAACTCGTCGCTCATGCCGTAGCGGGTCAGCATGGCGCGGGCCAGCTTGGTGGCCTGTTCGATATCATTGGAAGCGCCGGTGGTGATGGAGTGGAACACCACTTCCTCGGCGGCACGTCCGCCGGTGAGGGTGGCGATCTTGTTTTCCAGCTCCTCCTTGTTCATCAGGTAGTGGTTGCCCTCGTCCACCTGCATGGTGTAACCCAGAGCACCCGAGGTGCGGGGGATGATGGTGATCTTCTGCACGGGGGCGGAGTGGGTCTGCCTGGCGGCGACCAGAGCGTGGCCGATCTCATGGTAGGCTACGATGCACTTTTCGTGGTCGGTCAGGATGGAGTTCTTCTTCTGGTAGCCTGCAATGACCACCTCGATGCTCTCCTCCAGGTCGGATTGGGTCACGCTCTTGCGGCCTGCGCGGACGGCCCGCAGCGCGGCCTCGTTGACGATGTTGGCCAGCTCGGCACCGGACGCGCCGGAGGCCATCCGGGCCACGGTGGTAAAGTCGATGCCCGGGGCCAGCGCGACCTTCTTGGCGTGGACCTTCAGGATCTCCTCGCGGCCCTTGAGGTCGGGCAGCTCCACGGGCACCCGGCGGTCAAAGCGGCCGGGGCGGGTCAGGGCAGGGTCAAGGGATTCGGGACGGTTGGTGGCGGCCAGAATGATGACACCGGTGTTGCCCTCAAAGCCATCCATTTCGGTCAGCAGCTGGTTCAGGGTCTGCTCGCGCTCATCGTTGCCGCCGTACTGGCCGCCGCTGCGCTTTTGGCCAATGGCATCGATCTCATCAATAAACACGATGCAGGGCGCTTTCTCCTTGGCCTGCTTGAACAGGTCGCGCACCTTGGAGGCACCCATGCCCACGAACATCTCCACGAACTCGGAGCCGGAGATGGAGAAGAAGGGCACGTTGGACTCACCGGCCACAGCCTTGGCCAGCATGGTCTTGCCGGTGCCCGGAGGGCCCACCAGCAGGATGCCCTTGGGCATCTTGGCACCAATGCTCTCATACTTGCTGGGGTCGTGCAGATAGTTGACAACTTCCTGTAAGTTTTCCTTGGCCTCGTCCTCACCGGCCACATCCGCAAAGCGGATGCCTGCCGTGGACTGCACATAGACCTTGGCGTTGGATTTGCCCATGCCGCCAAACATCATGGAGCCCGGGCCGCCGCCGGCCTTTTCCATCAGTTTTTTGTTCATCTGGTTGCCGATGGCCGAGAATAGGATGATGGGCAGGACGAACCAGATCAAAAAGCTCAGTACCGGCGAGGACTGCTCCACGATCTCGCTGGAGAAGGTGGCTCCGGCATCGTACAGCCGCTCGGTCAGGCCGGTGTCGTTCATCAGGCCGGTCTTGTAGACCTGCGTCTCGTCCTTATCGGTAAAGATGATCTGGTTGGATTCAATGTCCACACGGCCGATGCTCTTCTCCTCGGTCATGGTCATAAAGGTGCCGTAGTCCACCTCTTTGATCTGGCGCTCCTCCATCCACGGCAGCAACACAAAGTTGAGGAGCAGCAACATCAGCAGCACGAGGGCGTAATAGATCGCCAACGGCTTGCGCGGTGTCTTGACTTCTTTCATAGGATTTCCTCCTCGGTAAACGGCCTCGCCCTCTCAGTCTGCTTCGCAGCCAGCTCTCCCAAAGGGAGAGCCTTTGACAAATCGGTCAGGGGCCTTATTCTTTCGATAAGCTTATCTTAACACAACGAAAATTAACAAAAAAGCTTTTCGAGGGCTTGTTTCCAAAAACTTCCCAGTTTCTTAACAAACCCCGAGGCCTGGCGGGAGGGAAGCGGGGGAATGCCCTAAGCAAGTGTCCGCTGGGGTGGGACCCTGTTGCCGCAAGCAATAGGGCGGGCGATGGAATGGCCTGCAACGACAGCGACCGCCGCCAGTGGCGGATGCAGGGAACTGTTGTTGGGGCCGCGGCCAGCAAGACGCAAGCGTAAGCGATGCGAATGCTGGGAGCCGCAACCCGATTTCACTTGCGTGGGCATCCCCCGCTTTCCCAGCGCTCTACGATTCGATGCAGAAAGCGCAAAATTTGGAAAATTGTGCCGCTCCTTACGTGAATTTGTTTCATTTTTGATATGAGCCAAACTTCTTGACAGCAAATCCGACGTTTGGTACAATAAGCTCACTTTGAAACACAAAGACCAAATGCGTTGACGGGGAAAAAACGATCTTCTTCTGCTTCAGAGAGCTGCCGGGTGGTGCAAGGCAGTGCGGAGGGCTTCGGCTACTGGCCCCTGAGCGGCAGAGCTGAACGGAGAGTAGGCTCTGACGGATGCCCACCGTTACCGGGGCAGCGATTCGCCGCCAAAGGCTGATCGTGTGAGTGGCTGGTTTTCCAGCAAAGAGAGTGGTACCACGGGTGCTCTGTTAGAAAAATGACAGGCCCTCGTCTCTCAAGGCTTATCGCCTTGGAGACGAGGGCCTTTTTTACATCTATTTAGCTCCCTTACTAGGGGAGCTGGCTGCGCCAAAGCGCAGACTGAGAGGTTTAATTTTAAATAAGTGTAGGATCTGGAGGAAACGAGAATGATGGACGCAACCAAGTACGCACCGGGATATTACCCTGTCCCTGCCGGTTATGACAGCTGGGTGAAGAAGGATCACATTGAAAAGGCTCCTGCCTGGTGCAGTGTGGATCTGCGCGACGGCAATCAGGCTCTGATCGTGCCCATGAGCCTGGAGGAAAAGCTGGAGTTCTTCCAGATGCTGGTGAAGATCGGCTTCAAGGAGATCGAGGTGGGGTTCCCCGCCGCCAGCGATACCGAGTACGAGTTCCTGCGCACCCTGATCGAGAAAAACATGATCCCGGAGGACGTGACCGTGCAGGTGCTGACCCAGTGCCGTGACCACATCATCCGCAAGACCTTTGAGGCCGTCAAGGGTGCCCCCCGCGCGGTGATCCACTTCTACAACTCCACCTCTGTGGCCCAGCGCGAGCAGGTATTCCACAAGAGCAGGGAAGAGATCAAGAAGATCGCCACCGACGGCGCAAAGCTGGTCAAACAGCTGAGCCAGGAGTACGAGGGCAACTTCCTGTTTGAGTACAGCCCCGAGAGCTTTACCGGCACCGAGGTGGACTATGCCGTGGAGGTCTGCAACGCGGTGCTGGACATCATGCAGCCCACCCCTGACCGCCCCATGATCATCAACCTGCCCGTCACGGTCGAAATGAGTATGCCCCATGTCTACGCCAACCAGATCGAGTATTGCGACAAGCACCTCAAGTACCGTGACAGCGTGATCATCTCCACCCATCCCCACAACGACCGCGGCACCGGTGTTGCCTGCGCTGAAATGGCCGTTCTGGCCGGAGCCCAGCGCGTGGAGTGCTGCCTGTTCGGCAACGGTGAGCGCACCGGCAACGTGGATGCCGTGACTCTGGCCATGAATCTGTACAGCCACGGCGTAGACCCCAGACTGGACTTTTCCGATATGCCCGCCATCTGCGCTACCTACGAGCGCGTGACCCGGATGCACATCTACGAGCGCACCCCCTACGCCGGTCAGCTGGTGTTTGCAGCCTTCTCGGGCAGCCATCAGGATGCCATTGCAAAGGGCATGGCCTACCGCAAGGAGCGGGGCGAGCACCGCTGGACCTGCCCCTACATCCCCATCGACCCCCACGATATCGGCCGCACCTATGATGCCGATGTCATCCGCATCAACAGCCAGAGCGGCAAGGGCGGCATCGGCTTTGTGCTGGAGCAGAACTACGGCTATAATCTGCCCCCCAAGATGCGCGAGGTGCTGGGCTACAAGGTCAAGAGCGTGTCCGACCACAGCCACAAGGAGCTGAGTGCAGGCGAGGTGCTCCGCATCTTCGAGGAGAGCTTCCTCAACCGCGAAAAGCCCCTCTGTGTGGTGGAAGCCCACTTTGCACAGGTCAACGGCATTACCGCCACGGTCACCCTGGACCTGAACGGTCAGCGCAAGGTGGTCACTTCGGTGGGCAATGGTCGTCTGGATGCTGTGGCCAACGCCATCCAGAGCGCCACCGGGATGGACTTCCATCTGGAAAGCTACTCGGAGCACAGCCTGGACGAGGGCAGCACCTCCCGTGCAGCTTCCTATGTGGGCCTTGCCTGGGGGGATGGCAGCATGACCTGGGGTGCCGGCACCGACACCGATATCATCGTTGCCGGCATCAAGGCGCTGGTTTCGGCAATTAACAGTAAATGATGAACGGATACTCTGTTCAACCTCTCCGTCAATGCTAACGCATTGCCACCTCTCCTAGTAGGAGAGGCCTTGGCAAAGAGGCAAGGCTTTACGCAATGCCAAGGGCTCCCCTACTAGGGGAGCTGTCGAGCGAATGCGAGACTGAGAGGTTGTACGAAGGACAGCGTGACCATGGAAAATAAAAGGAGAGAGTATTATGGGAATGACTCTGACGCAAAAAATTCTGGCCGCACATGCGGGTTTGCCGGAGGTCAAGGCAGGCCAGCTCATCAATGCCAAGCTCGATATCGTGCTGGGCAACGATATCACCACCCCGGTCGCCATCAACGAGTTTGAGAAGGCAGGCTTTGACGGCGTGTTCGACAAGGAGCACATTGCCATCGTGCTGGATCACTTCGTCCCCAATAAGGACATCAAGAGCGCAACCCAGTCCAAGCAGTGCCGCGAGTTTGCCAACAAGTATGATATCCTCAACTTCTACGATGTGGGTCAGATGGGTGTTGAGCACGCCCTCCTGCCCGAAAAAGGCATCGTGACCGCCGGTGACTGCATCATCGGTGCCGACAGCCACACCTGCACCTACGGTGCACTGGGCGCATTCTCCACCGGTGTGGGCTCCACCGATATGGCCGCCGGTATGGCCACCGGCATGGCATGGTTCAAGGTACCCTCTGCCATCAAGTTTGTACTCAAGGGAAAGTTCAGCCCCTGCGTATCCGGCAAGGACCTGATCCTGCACATCATCGGCATGATCGGTGTGGACGGCGCACTGTACAAGTCCATGGAATTCACCGGCCCGGGCGTGGCTTCCCTGACCATGGAGGATCGCCTCTGCGTCTGCAACATGGCCATTGAGGCCGGTGCCAAGAACGGCATCTTCCCTGTGGACGAGGTCACCAGAGCGTATCTGAACGGCCGCAGCCAGCGCACCCCGGTCTACTACGAGGCTGACCCGGATGCCGAATACGAAAAGACCATCGAGATCGACCTGGACAAGCTGGAGCCCACGGTCAGCTACCCCCATCTGCCGGAGAACACCCACCCCGCCAGCGAGGGAAAGGACATCCGGATCGATCAGGTGGTCATCGGCAGCTGCACCAATGGCCGTCTGGAGGATATGGAGGCCGCTTACAACATCCTCAAGGGCAAGCACATCGCCAAGGGCGTGCGGGGCATCATCATTCCGGCCACCATGGCGGTTTATAAGGAATGCATCCTGCGCGGCTGGACTGAAGCCTTTATTGATGCGGGCTGCATCGTGTCCACCCCCACCTGCGGCCCCTGCCTGGGCGGCTACATGGGCATCCTGGCCGAGGGGGAGCGCTGTGTCTCCACCACCAACCGCAACTTTGTGGGCCGCATGGGCCATGTCAAGAGTGAAGTCTATCTGGCAAGCCCGGCCACTGCCGCTGCCAGCGCCCTGACTGGCTATATCACCGACCCCCGCACGGTCTGATCGAAAAGGAGAAACAACGATGAACGCAAAAGGTTCTGTTTTCAAATACCCGGATAACGTGGATACCGATGTCATCATTCCGGCCCGCCACCTGAACACCCAGGACCCCAAGGAGCTGGCCAGCCACTGCATGGAGGACATCGACAAGGACTTTGTCCGGAACGTCAGGGACGGCGATGTTATGGTGGGCGGCTGGAACTTCGGCTGCGGCTCCTCCCGTGAGCACGCCCCTGTGGCCATCAAGGCCGCAGGCATCTCGGTGGTCATTGCCAAGAGCTTTGCCCGTATCTTCTACCGCAACAGCATCAACATCGGCCTGCCCATCATGGAGTGCCCCGAGGCTGTGGATGCCATCAGCGCAGGGGATACCGTCAGCGTGGATTTTACTACCGGCCTCATCACCGATGAGACCACCGGCAAGACCTTCCAGGCGGAACCCTTCCCGCCGTTTATCCAGAAGATCATTGCCGACGGTGGCCTGATGAAGTCGCTGACCAAGAAATAAACCCCACCGTCAATGCTGACGCATTGCCACCGCCCCTAGTAGGGGCGGCTCTGGCGTTGCGGAAAGCTCTGCGAGTTCCCCTTTATGCCAAGGGCTCCCCATACTAGGGGAGCTGTCGCGCAAGCGACTGAGGGGTTTGGGTAAGAAGCTGTTGAGGAGAATTTAGAACTATGGAAAAAAACATTGCTGTCATCTGGGGCGACTGCTCCAGCCCCGAGATCGTGAAACAGACCATCCGGGTGCTTGATAAGGTGGCTGAAAAGTACGGCCACACCTTCCACTATACCGATGCCGCCATGGGCGGCGAAGCCATTGACAAGTACGGCGACCCGCTGCCTCAGCATGAGCTGGACAAGTGCCTTGCTGCGGACAGCGTCCTGCTGGGGGCCGTGGGCGGCCCCAAGTGGGAGGGCCTGCCCGGTGAGCAGCGCCCGGAAAAGGGTCTGCTGCGCCTGCGCGCGGGCATGGGCCTGTACTCCAACAACCGCCCCGCCAAGATCTGGCCCCAGCTGGCCCCGGCCAGCCCCCTGAAGCCTGAAATCGTGGCACAGGGCATTGACTTCATCATCGTGCGGGAGCTGATCGGAGGCGTGTATTTCGGCAAGCACGAGACCCACACCCTCGAGAACGGCGAAAAGCAGGCCATCGACTCCATGCCCTACTCTGAGCACGAGATCGAGCGCATCGGCCGCATCGGTTTCGAGACCGCCCAGAAGCGCCGCAAAAAGCTCTGCTGTGTGGACAAGGCCAACGTGCTGGATACCAGCCGCCTGTGGCGCAGTGTGATGCACCGCCTGCAGGCCGAGTACCCGGACGTGGAGTACAGCGAGATGTTCGTGGACAACTGTGCCATGCAGATCGTAAAGAACCCCGCGCAGTTCGATGTCATCGTCACTGAGAATATGTTCGGCGATATCCTCTCCGATGAGGCTTCCATGATCACCGGCTCCATTGGCATGATCCCGTCCTCCTCTCTGGGCGATGGCACCCGGGGCCTGTACGAGCCCATTCACGGCTCGGCCCCCGACATTGCGGGCAGGGATATCGTCAACCCCACCGCCTGCATCCTCTCTGCCGCCATGATGCTGCGCTACTCCTTTGGCATGACTGAGGAAGCCGATGCCATTGAGAATGCTGTGAACAAGGTGCTGGACAAGGGCCTGCGCACGGCAGACAACATGAGCGAAGGCTGCACCTGCCTGGGCTGCACCGCCATGGGCGATGCGATCCTGGCCGAGATCTGATCTGAAATGAATCGCCCTCTCCGTCAGCGTGAACGCGCTGCCACCTCTCCCGAAGGGGGAGCTGGCAAGGCCTGTGGCCTTGACTGAGAGGGCATTTTCGTTCTCCCAAAAACAAAAATGCAAACTTTTTGCAAATTCCTCTTGCAATTTGCATCCGAAGCGTGTATAATCTCCCTTGCACGAAAATGCAAATTGATTGCAATTTACTGCAATAAAGCACATTACAGTTGTTTTTGGAGTATCAAATGGAATTGTTTCTGGATGTTCTGGGCGAATCTCTGGTGGACACCGCCAAGATGCTGCCCTTCCTGTTTTTGGCCTATCTGTTCATTGAATATGTGGAGAACCGCCACGGCGAGCGTATCGAAGCCATTCTGGCGGGGGGTGGGCGCTGGGGCTCTGTTCCGGCGGCGCTGCTGGGCTGTGTGCCACAGTGCGGTTTCTCTGCCATTGCGTCCAATTTCTATGCGTCCCGGGTCATCAGCCTGGGCACGCTGATGGCCGTGTTCCTCGCCACCAGTGATGAAGCGGTTCCGCTGCTGGTCTCCATGCCTGCTTACTGGGAGAAGCTGATGCTGCTCATGGTCATCAAGGTGCTCTACGCCATTGTGGTGGGCCTGGTGCTGGATTTTGTCCTGCGGGGCGTTCTGCCCAGGAGCCTGCGGGGCGGCTATACCGGCAGCGCCGATGAGATCGACTGCCACGAGGAGCACAGCGATGAGGAGGGCAAGCCCGCCCCCATCTGGAAAGCCGCCCTTCGCCACACGCTGGAGATCTTCGTGTTCATCTTTGTGTTCAGTCTGGTGTTCGGCCTCATTGTGGAGGGCGTGGGTGAGGATGTCTTTGCCGACGCTCTGGGCCGGATGGGCTTCTTCCAGCCGGTGGTGGCCGCACTGGTGGGGCTGATCCCCAACTGTGCCGCCAGCGTCCTGCTGACTCAGCTCTATGTGGAGGGAGCCCTCCGCTTTTCCAGTCTGGTGGCGGGGCTGTGCACCGGCGCGGGCGTGGGCCTGGCCGTTCTCTGGCGGGCAAACCCCTCCTGGAAGCAGAACCTCTTTATCACCGGCCTGACCTGGGCTGCCGGTGCGGCTGTGGGTGTTGGGATCCAGATCGTGGTAGCCATTTTCGGTTAAAGTAAAATATTCAGTCAAAACGCCGTTTCGGGATATCCCGGAGCGGCGTTTTGTGTTATACTAGACAGTATCAAAACGATAAAATGGCTCACCCTCTCCGTCATCGCTTGCGCGATGCCACCTCCCCCAAAGTGGGAGGTCTTGACAGTCTTTGGGAAGTTTCCGATTATGTCAAAAGCTCTCCCTTTGGGAGAGCTGGACGCGAAGCGGCCTGAGAGGGTGAGGATGCTGAAATAGGAGAAACGATGCAATACAAACTTCTGGCAAGCGATTTCGACAATACCCTTGTTCCCTTTGGTGAGCCCTGCCCCCGCCCGGCGGTGGTCAAGGCCGTGAAAAAGATGCAGGCCGCAGGCGGCAAATTTGTGCTGAGCACCGGCCGCGGCTACTGCGTGATCAACAAGCAGCAGCTGGGCGGCATCCGGTTCGACTACGCCATCACCAACAACGGAGCCTGCGTGGTGGACAGGGACGGCGCGATCATCGCCGAGCACCCGATGACCAATGAGGAAATGTATGCACTGGTGGATTTCTGCGAGGATTACAACTACCCTCTGCAGTTCAATTTCCGGGATGGATACTATGCCTACTGCGAATACGAGAGCCTCCGGGATTTCTACGCCCAGCTGAGCGGCAGCGGCCTGACCTGCAAGGACGGCGAGGATCAGGACCGCCATCTCATCGATATGCCCCATGCCGCCTTTGCCTGCCTGCCCGATGAGGCGCTGGAGGCGTTCAACCGGAAGTACGGCCACCTGAACCTCCGTTTTATGATGGTGGGTGCTGTGCGGGAGGGCAGCTGGCACTGCTATGATATCGTCCGGGAGGGCATTGATAAGGGGGTGGGTCTGGCTGACCTGTGTGAAACTGTGGGCCTGACGCTGGCCGATGCTGTTTCGGCGGGCGATTCCGCCAATGATGTGGGGATGCTGAAGGCGGCGGGACTGGGCTGCTGTATGGCCAACGGCTCAGACGATGCGAAGGAAGCCGCAGACCGCATCATCGGGGATGTGCGGGAGGACGGCCTTGCCGCCCTCATTGAGGAGCTGTGGTTCAACGGCCCCCGTGCGGAGCCCTCGGGCCATGAACTTGGCTCCCCCTGGGGCCAGATGGAAGCCGCGGAGGAAAAGCAGTGAGCTTTGCACCGGTCTACAACGAGCACAGCCGGGCGCTGATCCTGGGCACCTGGCCCAGCCCCAAGAGCCGGGAAATGTCCTTCTACTACGGCCACCCGCAAAACCGCTTCTGGCCCATGCTGGCAGCCCTGACCGGGGAGCCTGTGCCCGCCCGGGAGGATATCGAAGCAAAAAAGCAGATCATCCTGCGCCACGGGCTGGCCCTGTGGGATACGCTGGAAAGCTGTACCATCACCGGCGCGTCGGATGCGTCTATCCGGGACGTGGTGCCCAATGATATTGCCGGTCTGCTGGCAAAAGCGCCCATTGAGGCTGTTTTTTGCAACGGGGCTACGGCATATAAGATCTATACAAAGTATCTCGAGCCAGTCAGCGGCATCCCAGCGGTCAGGCTGCCCAGCACCAGCCCCGCCAATGCCGCCTGCAGGCCGGAAAAATTACGGGAGATCTGGCAGAAAGAATTGTCGAACTGGATTCTGCCTTGAATGCCGTGCGGACTTACCCGATATGCCAGGGGCTCCCCTATGAGGGGAGCTGGCGCGCAAGCGCCTGAGAGGTTTGACATTTCGATTTCAAACCTGTAAATAATTCGTGAAACGCTTGCGCCCCGCTGGAAAAGGATTTATTATGGAAGATACAGGGGGCGCAGCTCCCGGAAAAGGAGGAACCCATGAGCAAGATCATTCGCACCCGGAAGCCCAGCGTCCTGCCGTACTACGCGGCGGCGCTGGCATTTGTGGTGCTGTGCGCTGTGCTTCCGGTCTATCGGCTGTGGGCACTGCTGGCGGCGCTGGGCACGGCTGTGCTGGCCTTTGCCGGGGCCAAAAAGATCTGCCCGCCCCGGGTGGTGGAGACGGAAGTGCCCTTCCATACCGGTGTGGACGATGTGGATGCCATGCTGACCGGGATGCAGCAGCAGCTGGACACCCTCCATGCCCTGAACGAAGCCCTGCCGGACCCGCAGCTCTCCGCCGCCATGGCCCGGATGGAAAAGGCAGGCCGCTCCATTGTGGAAACGGTGGAAGCCACCCCCGCCAAGGCAAAGCAGGTGCGGCGGTTCGCCAATTACTATCTGCCCGATGCCGTGAACGTGCTGCAGCAGTACGCCAAGCTGGCAAAGCAGGGGGTGCGGGGTGAGAATGCCGCCTCCATCCGCGCGGAGGTGGAGCACAACGCAGCCTCCATTGCCACGGCATTTGAAAATCAGCTGGATGCCCTGTATGCTGCCGAGAGCATGGACCTCTCGGCAGACCTGACCGTTTTGCAGAATATGCTGAAAGGGCAGGGATTGTAACAACCCTCTCAGTCAAAGCCTGACGGCTTTGCCAGCTCCCCCGAAGGGGGAGCCCTTGGCAAACCGGTTAGAAAATAGCGCACGCCGATAGGCGGCAGGCGCTGTCGTAATTGGAAAGGATGGAATCAACAATGGCTGACAACAACACTCTGAACTTCGATCTCGATGCTCCTGCAGTGCCCACCCTGACGCTGGACCCCACCCCGGAGGCGGCGGAGGAGAAAAAGCCTGAGCCCGCCCCGGCGGTCCAGCAGCCGGAGGTGCAGCTGACCCCTGAGGAGCAGGCAATGGTGGATTCCTTTGCGGAAAAGATCGATATCACCAACAGCCAGCAGGTGCTGCAGTATGGCTCCGCCTGCCAGAAGAAGATCGGCGATTTCTCCGAGGCTGCTCTGGCCAAGGTATCCACCAAGGATCTGGGCGAGGTGGGCGATATGATCACCAACCTCATCGGGGAGCTGAAGAGCTTTGATGCCAATGAGGAGCAGCAGAAGGGCATTCTGGGCTTCTTCAAAAAGAAGGGCAATGAGCTGGACAACCTGAAGACCAAGTACAACAAGGCCGAGACCAACGTGGAGAACATTCAGTCCATGCTGGAGGGCCATCAGGTGCAGCTGCTGAAAGACATCGCCATGCTGGATAAGATGTACGAGCTGAACATGGCCTACTTCAAGGAGCTGAGCATGTATATCCTGGCCGGCAAGAAAAAGCTGGCCGAGGTCCGTGCAAACGAGCTGCAGCAGGCCATGGACAAGGCCAAGCAGTCCGGCCTGCCCGAGGATGCTCAGGCCGCCCGCGACCTGGCAGACCAGTGCGAGCGCTTTGAGAAAAAGTTGTATGATCTGGAGCTGACCCGGAACATCAGCCTGCAGATGGGCCCCCAGATCCGCCTGCTGCAGAACAACAACACCATGATGGCTGAGAAGATCCAGTCCACCATCGTCAACACCATCCCGCTGTGGAAGAACCAGATGGTGCTGGCGCTGGGTCTGGCCCACACTCAGAAGGCCATGCAGGCCGAGCGTGCCGTGACCGACATGACCAACGACCTGCTCAAGAAGAATGCCGATGCCCTCAAGATGGGCACCATCGAGACCGCCAAGGAGAGCCAGCGCGGCGTGGTGGATATCGAGACCCTGCAGCAGACCAATAAGAGCCTGATCGAGACCCTGGACGAGCTGAACAAGATCCAGACCGAGGGCCGCGCAAAGCGTGTGGCTGCCGAGCAGGAGCTGACCCGCATCGAGGACGAGCTGAAACAAAAGATGATGGAGATCCGGAGCTGAAATGGCAAACGCTGATTTTTCCAGAGAACAGAATCAAACGCCCGGCGGCTTTGACAGCGGCAGCTACCGCGAGGCAAAGCGCCCGGACACTGAAGCGGTGCGCCTGACCCCCTTGCAGCAGAAGCTGGCCGGGCTGGAAAAGGCGCTGCCCGCCGCACTGGCAAAGCAGGGCACAGCCCTTGTGCTGAGCGTGGTGGTGATGCTGGCGACGTTCGTGGGCTTTGGCGGTGCCAAGGTCAGGGGGAAGTATAACGAGGCCCGCCAGTGGTTCACCACCGGCGTTTCAGCCGACAACGGTTATGCCCTGAGCGAGGAGCTGACCACCCGTGCCAACACGGCGGCAAATATCATCACCACCGGCGCAAACACGCTGGGGGCCGACAGTGCCGAGGTGCAGGCCGCACAGGCAGCGCTGGATGATTTCTCTGCCTGCCTGGAAGCAGTGCAGAACGGCAGCAAAAAGCAGTCCCTGACCTCGCTGCCCTATTATCAGGGCAGTGCCATGCACGCCCTTTGTCAGGCCAATGAGGCTTTGGGTACTGTGATCGACCAGCTCTACGCAAAAATGCAGGAGCAGGCCGCTGACCCCATGAAGATGGGGGCAGTGCAGGGCCAGTACGGCCAGTTCAACAGCGCAGACACCATCATCGGCAACCTGCAGTACAATGATGCAGTGTATGAGTATCAGAACGATGTCGGCGGCTTCCCGGCCAGTATGCTGGGCAGGCTGTTCGGCGTACAGGAGGTGGAACCCTTCGCATGAAAACGATGAAACGATTTGCCGCCCGCATCTGCGCCCTGTTCGTGGTGCTGACCGTCAGCCTGACGGCTCTGGTGCCCGCCGCCTTTGCGGCCACCAAGGCCCAGCTGCCCGATCTGCCCAGCAGTCAGTGCGTGGTGGATGATGCCAACATTTTGAGCAGCAGCACCAAAACGGCCATTGAGAACCTGAATGCACAGCTCACCCAGCAGTGCGAGGGTGCACAGATCGGCGTATTGACTGTGGATTATACGGGAAGTTTATCTACGGAGGATTACGCCGTGCAGGCCGCCAACACTTGGGGGCTGGGCAGCTCCAGCAAAAACAACGGTGTGCTGATCCTGCTGGTCATGCAGTCCCAGCAGTACGCCGATGGCGACTATTACCTTGCCACCGGCGATGGCTTCCGCAATACCACGCTGGAAAAGCAGGCCAGCGCCATTGCCCAGACCATGGAGGATTCCTTCGCGGCGGGCGATTATGACGCGGCTGTGACCACCTGTGCCAACAATGTGGCCAGCACCATTGCCGATCTCTACGGTGTGACCCTGAGCGGGACCACCGGCACGGTCAGTAACGGCAATACGGATGGTTATAACAACGGAAATGATTACTATGAGGCCCCGGCAGCATCCTATCAATCGCCCTTCCTCACCCTTCTGGCAGTGGTGATCGTGGTGTTTGCCCTGACCTCCATCTTCGGCGGCATCCGGCGCGGCTTTGGCGGCGGCGGGTTTGGCCCCTTCTTCGGTTTCGGGCTGGGCTACGGCCTGGGCAGCAGACGGCGGCGCAGACCTCCGTATGATGATTGGGGCCCCGGCGGCCCCCGTGGCCCGCGCGGGCCCAGACCGCCCCGCGGCGGCGGGCCGCGTCCTCCCCGTGGGGGCGGCGGCTTCGGCGGTGGTTCTTTTGGCGGCGGCATGGGCGGCGGACGCTCCGGTGGCAGCTTTGGCGGGGGCGGCAGCTTCCACGCAGGCGGCGGCTCCTTCCATGGCGGCGGCGGTGGCCGCGGGCGGTAATATCTGAGTAAACAAAAAAGTGGGCGGTTCGTGTGAACCGTCCACTTTTTGTTGATTCAGATTTACTTCGTGCCGTAGATGCGGTCGCCGGCATCGCCCAGACCGGGAACGATGTAGCCGTTCTCGTTCAGGTGGTCGTCCTTAGCGCCCAGGTAGATGTCAACATCGGGGTGAGCCTTGTGCAGGGCCTCAATGCCTTCCGGAGCAGCGATCAGACCGATGAACTTGATGCGCTTTGCGCCGTGCTTCTTGATCTGGGTAATGGCATCAATGGCGCTGCCGCCGGTTGCCAGCATGGGGTCCAGAACCAGAACGTCACGCTCGGCGATATCCTGGGGCAGCTTGCAGAAGTATTCCACGGGCTGCAGGGTCTCCTCGTTGCGGTACAGGCCGATGAAGCCGACCTTTGCAGCGGGCAGCAGGGTCAGCATACCGTCCAGCATACCCATGCCTGCACGCAGGATGGGCACCAGAGCCAGCTTGCGGCCTGCCAGCACCTTGGTCTTTGCCATGGTGATGGGGGTCTCGATCTCGACCTCCTCCATGGGCAGGTCACGGGTGGCTTCGTAGCACAGCAGGGTTGCGATCTCGCCGACCAGATCACGGAACTCCTTGGTACCGGTCTGCTTGTTGCGCAGGATGCTCAGCTTGTGCTGCAGCAGGGGATGCTCAACGATCATAGGGGTCATAAATACACGCTCCTTTTTATGTTTATCGGGTTTCGATTGCCATCAGTTTTGCAATGCGCTTTTCGTGGCGGCCGCCCTCAAACGGGGTGTTCAGGAACAGATCCACCAGCTGGCAGGCAAGGCCGGGGCCGACAACGCGGCCGCCCATGCACAGGGCATTGGCATCGTTGTGGCGGCGGGTGTACTCGCAGCTGAAGCTGTCGGAGCAGCAGCAGGCGCGGATGCCCTTGACCTTGTTGGCGGCCATGCTGATGCCGACACCGGTGCCGCAGAACAGCAGGGCTTTGTCGCACTGGCCGCTGACCACAGCGTCACAGGCAGGCAGTGCCATATCGGGGTAATCCACGCTGGCAGTGCTGTGGGTGCCAAAGTCGATATACTCCAGCCCCAGCTCGTCCAGATGAGCCTTGACGGCTTCCTTCAGTTCAAAACCGCCATGGTCGGCGGCAAGCGCAATGGGTTTTGCCATGAGAAATTTCAATCCTTTCCGTTTTCCGTATCGTTGTTCCGGGCAGCGGCCTCGGCAGCAAGGCGCTCGGCGCGTTCCCGCTCGGCCTGGCTCAGGCGGTGATAATCCGGCAGTAGGGCCTCGGGCAGAACGGCTTCGCCCCGCTGGGCCATCTGCTTGGCCACCAGGGCCACGGCAGCGGCCCGGCCGCCCCGCAGCTCCGGCGGAACAGTGAGCACGCCCGGAACATTGCTGTATTTATTATAGCACAGAGATGCGCCATCACCAACAAAAAACAGGGGCTTTTTGCAATTTTCTACAAATTGGGCAAGGTCAGCCACAGCCCGGGCATCGTCATCCAGCAGGCGGGTGTGGGTGGCCAGGTCAAAAGCGGCGCTGTACACCTGGGCACGGCGGGCATCCAGCGCGCAGAGCACGGTGCCCTCGCCGGTGTGGGCAGCGGCCAGCGCTTCCAGTGTGGAGACCGGGGCGCAGAGGGTCTCGCGGGGGAAAGCCAGCCCCTTGACGGCGGCCAGCCCGATGCGCAGGCCGGTAAAGCTGCCGGGGCCTGCGTTCACACCGAACAGGTCGATGTCTGCACAGGTCAGGCCGCACAGCTTCAGGCAGTGATCCACCAGCGGCATCAGGGTCTCGCTGTGGGTCATGCCGCCGTCCAGATAGCACTCGTACTTCAGGCGGTCGTCCTGCAGCAGGGCCACGCCCAGTGTTTTACCGGCGGTGTCTACGGCTAAGATATTCATACGCTGACCCCCTCGATGGTGATGCGGCGGGTGGTGTCGTCCACCCGGTCAATGTTGATGTGGATCGGGTCTTCCGGGGCCAGCAGGTCGGCGAAGTTTTCGCTCCACTCAGCGGCCACAATGGCACCCTGATCCAGATAATCGTAAAAACCGGCGGCACACAGGTCGTTCTCGGTGGAGATGCGGTAGAGGTCGAAGTGGGCCAGCGGGCGGGGGCCGCGGTAATAGTTGACGATGGCAAAGGTGGGGCTGCTGACCGGATCGGTGCAGCCCAGCCCCTCGGCCAGGCCCTCACAAAAGGCGGTCTTGCCCGCGCCCAGACCGCCGGTGAAGGCGATCAGTGCCCCGTCTGGCAGCACTGCCGCCAGCTTCCGGCCCAGCGCAACGGTCTCTTCTCTGGAATGTGTAATATATTCAGCCATACAATGCTCCTTCATCTTGAAGCTTGAACTTTCCCGTTTTGCCAGCTGTCTGCGAAGCAGACTGAGAGGTAAATCAAAAGGGATGACAGAAGCTTCTGCCATCCCCCAGTATAATATAAATCGAGCAAAAGTGCAACGCTCAAGCGGCCTGCTGTACTACCTGTGGGACAGGTGCCGCGTTCGGTTCGATCAGCCGGACCCCAACATCACCGAACAGCAGCGGGTAAGCTGCCGCCGCATGGGGGCGCTTGCCGCCCTGCGCGTTATACCAGACCAGATCATCCGCGCCATAGGTATCCATGGAGTGCTGAACGGATTCCTGCAGGGTCTGGCCCAGGATCAGGTGATTGACGGTATCCCACAGCATACTGCGGGAATACACGGTGTAGACGTTGTTCACATAGCCTGCCACTGCTTTGGCACCACCGGCCAGCAGGGCATCGGCCATGGAGGTATCCAGACTGCCGCTCACGCCAAGGAACTCACAGGTCTCGGAGAGCACTACGGTGTCCTTGAGCTGGCCGCCCCGGTATGCCGCCTGGAAAAAGCTGGGCGTGATGCAGTACAGGCCGTTGATCTTGATGACCCGGTGGGTCAGCAGATCAATGCCATAGTAGAGGTCTTTGTAGAAATCCGATTCCTCTGTCAGCAGGATGACCGGCTCGGTACGGGTCTGCTTGAACAGAAAACCGGAGGTGTAAGTGTAGTAGGAGCCGTGGGCGCTGAGGATGCACAGCCCGTAATCGTTCATCCGTTTCAGGTCAGAGACGGTGACTGTGCTATCGATACGGGTGTGCAGGCCCATCGCGGTCCAGAAGCCCTTCATATAGGAGTAGTACGGGTAGCGGGAGCTGTTCACGGTGTTGTCAAAGGCGTAGTAGATCATGGCGCTGCCCAGATCACCCTGCGGGGCGTTGGACATTTCGTGCAGATCCACAGCGGGCAGTTCAGAAGGGGCGAAGGGAGTATTCTCTTCGTCCGGGTCCTCCACCAGAACGCCGCCCAGCGCGCCGCAGCTGTAGGCAAAGCTGACCATGCCGTTTTCTTTGTCCACATGGAGAGAGCGCGCCGAAACAAGCCCTTCCTCGGCCAGCTGCTGCAGCTGTGCCACGGCGGCATCCAGCCGCTGGGCACGGGTCATCTCAGCGTAAGCGTCGCTGCCGGTCAGGGCGGTCACGGCGCTGTCGGCCTGCTGCATCTCCCGGGCATCGGCAGTGGTCAGCGTGGTCTGGGCCACGGTGTCGGCTGCCTGTGCGGCAAAAGCAGAAGCAGGGAAGAGCGCGGAAATAAAAACAGTCAGTGCGCAGAGCGCGCACAGAAAGCGATGAGAGTTTGTTTTCATCTTGGAAGTTCCTCCGGAAAAATCCTGCCGAAAAAGCAGGTCTCCAGCTTCCATTTTAGAAGGTGGAAGGGGCTTTGTCAAGGCTGCGGCAAATATTTTGCAGAGTTGTCACAGGATGAAAAGATCTGTGGAAAAAACTTCCGCAATCTTGCGCAAAAAAGGGCGGTGCGGTATACTTATATTACATAATGGAGCAGTATACGCCCTCTCTGGCATTGCGGACGAGTGAAGCAGATCTGAGCGGGCGATCCAATGAAAGAAAGAGGTGTTTTCGTTTGGAAAACATTCGGCGCTACTTCAAGCGCACCGATAAAACTTACCTGCTGCTGTGCATCTTCAGCAGTGTGATGGCTGTGACAGCGCTTTCGAGCTGGGCCGCCAAGCAGGGCAATGGCTTTGCCGTGGATGAAATCACCGGCCAGATCACCGGTCTGGGCGATTACCGCCGGGCGGCGGTGCAGGCAGGTGCAGCCCTCATCGGGCTGGTCATTGCGGTGCTGCTGTCCAATATCGATTACCGCAGCCTGGTGAAGGTGTGGCCGGTGCACGTGGCCCTGACCTGGGGCATGGTGCTGCCCACGCTGGTGCTGCGCAATGTGAGCATCGGCCCGCTGACCATCGGCTACAACGCGGGTGATACCGACAACTATTCCTGGTACAAGCTGGGGGGCTTTACCCTGCAGCCCACGGAGCTGGCCAAGATCAGCTTTATCCTGACCTTTGCCATGCACCTGAACAATGTGCGCACCCGGCTCAACGAGCCAAAGGAGCTGGGCAAGCTGCTGCTGCATCTGGCAGTGCCCATCCTCATCATCCATGTTCAGGGCGACGACGGCACCGCCATCATCTATGCCATCATCGGCTGCTGCATGATGTTTGCGGCGGGCCTGAGCTGGAAGTATATCCTGGGGGCGGTCTCGGCGGCGGCAGTGGCTATGGCGACGGCGTTCGCCTTTTTCAGCGATAAGATCGGCAAGGGATACCAGTGGTACCGTATCCTTGCTGTCATCGATCCCGAGAACAAGACCGGCTGGGCCCCCAGCGAGACCATCTGGAAGAACATCATCTACCAGCAGCAGCGCGGCGAGATCGCGCTGGGCTCGGGCGGCATCTTTGGCAATGGGCTGTTTGGCGGCAGTTATTACAGCGTGCCCAACGCCCACAACGATTTCATCCTGAGCTGGATCGGCAACGCGGCGGGCTTTGTGGGCTGCTGTGTGGTGCTGGGCGTGCTCTTCGCACTGGTCATCAAGACTTTCCTCACCGGTGCCCGCAGCGAGGATCTGCTGGGCACCTTCATCTGCGCCGGCATCGGCGGCGCTCTGATGGCCCAGATCGCCGTGAACGTGGGCATGAACCTGCGCGTCCTGCCCGTGATCGGTGTCACCCTGCCGTTCTATTCGGCGGGCGGCAGCTCGGTGCTGATGCTGTACATCTGTGTGGGCCTGGTGCTCTCGGTCTACACCCACAACACAAAAAAGCTGTTCGGCTGAGCCGGAACAGAACGCGGCCCCGGAGAGAAGGAAAACTCTCCGGGGCCGCTTTTGCGTGTCAGCCAAGGGTGTTGCGCAGCTTGTTGGCAAGCCGTTTCAGCAGATCTGCTTCCGTGTAAGCCCGCAGGTATTCCACATCCAGCGCACTGCCCTCCGAAGCAGGGGTGTTCTGAATGTTCAGAAAACGCAGGTCAGGAGAATGGGCAAGGATCTGTTTGCAGAACTTTGTGGTGACCCTGGTGTGATTTGTCAGGTTCAGACAGACCAGATCGGGCAGCTGGGACAGGGGCGAATAATCAATTTCTTTGTAAAGCCCGCTTTGCCCGACCCCGAGGCCGAGATCAAGAACGGCAAGATTGGTCTGAGCCAGCGGCTCCAGACTGGGAACTGCTGTGCCGGAGCTGAGGGAAAGCGACCGCAGTGCAGGGAGTTTGGTGACCGGTTCCAGCGAAACGATCCTGTCGTTTGAAGAGAGGATCAGCGATTCCAACTGGTCCAGACCTTCCAGAGGTGTCAGGTCGAGGGTGCCGCATTCGGTCAGGGAGAGTTGTTTCAGCTGGGACAGGTGAGAAAGCGGTTCCAACGTTTCGGGCCGTGCCCCGTTCACGCTGAAGCGTTCGAGATGGGACATGGTTTCAATCCCAGAAAAATCAGTGAATGCCTGATTGGCCGTCGGCGAGGTAGAATAGGAAAAGGCTTGCAGGCCGTCGAAATACTGCAGATCGTGCAGAGAGGCCAGCGCAGGAAGCGGACTTTCTTTTCCGACTGCCGATATCTCCTGTTCCAGCGTGGCATCTCCCTGCTGGGCGGTCACGGTCACGATGGTGATCGTGACCGAATCGCCCTCAAACATGGTTCGTTCGGTAATAGTCAGCGTGTTGAGATTCCAGACATCGCTGCGGCTGATGGTGCCCTCCGGGCAGTTCAACAGGAGCCGGACAGCGGCTTCCATTCCGGTATCTTCCCAGACAATAGGGGTGTCCTCGCCGTGTTTGATTTCTATGGTGGAAAGCGGTGTTTCCAGCGAAGCAAGATATTCTTTCAGAGCGGTATCATATTCCGTTTGAGGGTTGGAAATGGTGGATGCTTTGGAAAGCGAAAGGTAGTCAGAACAGCCGCAAAACAGGAACACACAGGCAGTGATGAGAGCAAAGATGTGAGAGCGGCTTTTCATACCGTTCCCTCCTTTCATGGAAACGAACAATGCGGAATGAGAGCCATTGCACTCTCTTTCGGTTTTGGAGAAAAATACCATACCATTCTGATTTTATTGTAATGGACGATGGGAGGTGCGTCAAGAAAAGAAGGAACAGTTTCCGATGGGAGAACCGCTGAAATTTGAGGAAGAATTTTGGTGGAGTTGACAGTTTTCACCCGTAAAAGACGGCGTGTGTGGAATTTGCCCTTGACCCCGGGGCGTTCCGTGTTACAATATTTCCGGTACAGCCTGTCTGTTTGGGCTGTGGAACACAAAAAAGGAGTATTGAACGGTAAATTTTATGGATACGAATGCGGAGTCTTCCATGCAGAACAAGGTCATTGAATATGTCAAGCAGTATGCAATGATCACGTTGAGCATTTCTATCATGTCGGTGGGTGTGTACTTTTTTAAATTCCCCAACAACTTCGTCTTTGGCGGTGTGACCGGTATGGCGGCGCTGGCGGCCAAGCTCACCCCGCTGTCGGCTTCGGCCTTTTCCTCGGCGGCCAACATGATCCTGCTGGGGGTGGGCCTGATCTTTCTGGGCAAAAAGTTTGCCATGACCACCGGCTATGCCACTGTGGTCATGTCGCTGGAGCTGATGGTGCTGGAAAAGATCTGCCCCCTGCGCGGCCCCTTGAGCGACCAGCCCATGCTCGACCTGCTGTTTGCCATTGCCCTGCCGGCCATTGCGTCGGCTCTGCTGTTCAATGTGGGCGCTTCCTCCGGCGGCACGGATGTCATTGCCCTCATTGTGGAAAAGTATACCCACATCCACAACGTGGCGGTGGCGCTGTTCCTGACCGACCTGTTCATGGTCATTGCGGCCTGCTTCGTGTTCGACCTGTACACCGCCCTCTATTCCTTCGTGGGTCTGACCGTGAAATCGCTGGTTATTGATGCTGTGCTGGAAAAGATCAAGATGTGCAAGGCCATCCTCATCGTCTGCGACGACAGGAAGCCGATCTGTGATTTTGTCATGCGCAAGCTGGTGCGCGGCGCAACCTATACGCCCTGCTTCGGCGCGTATACCGACAAGCCCCACTACATCATCTACACCACCCTGACCCGCCGCGAGGCCGACCAGCTGCAGGATTTTATCCACAAACAGCACCTGAACGCTTTCATGTCCATGCTGAGCACTACTGAGGTGTTCGGCAAGGGCTTCAACCACGCATAAGGAGGAACGTATGGTACAGGTCGATCTCATCACCGGTTTTCTGGGTGCGGGCAAGACAACGTTCCTGCGCAGATATGCTGCGTATCTGACCGCACAGGGGCATCATGTCTGCATTCTGGAAAATGACTTTGGCGCTGTGAACGTGGATGCCATGCTGGTGCAGGATCTGCTGGGGGAACGCTGCGAGATCGAGACCATCAGCGGCGGGTGTGATTGTGATACCCACCAGCGCCGGATGCGCACCAAGCTCATCTCAATGGCTATGCGCGGGTTCGACCGGGTGGTGGTGGAGCCCAGCGGCATTTTTGATGTGGACGAGTTCTTTGACGTCCTGCGGGATGAGCCGCTGGATCGGTGGTATACACTGGGCAATGTGTTTGCCGTTGTGGATGCCCTGCTGCCCGAGACGCTTTCCCCGCAGGCAGAGTATATTCTGGCATCGGAAGCCGCCAGCGCCGGACGCATCCTGCTCTCCCGCAGTCAGCTGGCCACCCAGGCCCAGCGGGAAAGCGCCATCGACCACCTGAAACGTGCCCTTGCGGCCTGCAAGTGCAGCCGTACCCTGACGGAAGAAGATTTTCTGATCAAGGACTGGGCCGACCTGGAGGATGCGGATCTTGCGGCGCTGGATGCCTGCGGCTATCAGCATGCCGACTGCGAAAAGCTCTGCTTTGATGCGCACGATGCATTCGGTTCGGCGTATTTCCTTGAGCTGGGCCTGCCCCGGCAGCAGCTGGAAGCACACATTCCCAGCCTGTTCACGGATGCCGCCTGCGGCCGGGTGCTGCGGGTCAAGGGCTTTGTGCAGGATGCCGCCGGCTGGGTGGAGCTGAATGCCACCGCCGACGGCCTGACCGCAGCCCCCATTCCGGCAGGGCAGGAGGTGCTCATCGTCATCGGCGAAGGGCTGGACAAGGAACGGATCGAAGCTGTTTTGCGGAACTGAGGGAGCGTGCGGGAAACACAGAAAAACACCGCTTTGCGGTGCATCGGCCCGGCAGATCGCGGCACGTGGATGTGCGCTTTCTGCCGGGCCCTTTTCTTTTCCACAGTTTTTCCGGCAAAATACAACAATCCTTGTCAGATATTGCTGTTGCGCCCCCGGAGGTTTTGGACTATAATTTTGACTTAGCTGTTAGACAAGGGGGATTTTTTACGAATTATCTGTTTCAATTTGCGCGTATCCTCGCGTTTTGCTTTCTGGGGGAAGTATGTCATGCCGTACTGCCGCTGCCGGTTCCGGCCAGTGTGTACGGGCTTGTGCTGCTGCTGCTGGCCCTGAACTTCCGGCTGATCCGTCTGGAGGATGTAAAAGAGGTGGGCGTGTTTCTCACCGGTATCTTCCCGCTGCTCTTTGTGCCCGCCGCCGCAGGCGTGATGGAGCTGTGGGCGGAGATGGGGGAGATGCTGCTGCCCATCATCATCGCCATCATCCCGGTCACGGTTCTGGTCATGGTGACCGCCGGAAAGACCACCCAGGCTCTGACCAGCCGCAAAAAGAACAAGGAGACTGCTGCCAATGATGGAATTGCTGAATGAGTTCCTTTCGGGCTCTGTTGCCTGGGGTGTGCTGCTGACACTGGCCGCCTTTGCACTGGGAGCCCTTGTGAACAGAGTGACCGGAAAGGCATTTTTTAACCCGCTGCTGCTGGGTGCGATCTTTGTGATCGTTTTCCTGTCGGTATGCGGCATCCCCTATGCCGACTACAAGGTCAGCGCCGCCCCGGTGAACTACCTGCTGCTGCCCGCCACCGTGGCGCTGGCCATTCCGCTGTATGAAAAGCTCGACCTGCTCAAGGCAAACGCCGCCGCCATCATTGCGGGCATCTCGGTGGGTACGCTGGTCAGCCTGGGCAGTGCGCTGGCACTGGCGCTGGCGCTGCACCTGACCCAGGAGCAGTACGCCACCCTGCTGCCCAAATCCGTGACCACTGCCATCAGCATGGATGTAGCTGCAGAGCTGGGCGGCATTGCGGCCCTGACCGGTGCCATCGTCATCCTGACGGGCATCGTGGGCAACCTGCTGGCCGAGACGGTCTGCAAGGCGTTTCACATCACAGACCCCATTGCCAAGGGTGTGGGCATTGGCACCTCGGCCCATGCCGTGGGCACCAGCAAGGCCCTGCAGATGGGTGAGGTGGAAGGTGCCATGAGCGGCCTGTCCATCGCCGTGGCCGGTGTGCTGACCGCAGTGCTCTGCCCGGTGTTCGTGAACCTTATTGATTGATTGCATAAAAACACCCCTCTCCATCCGTGCATCAGCACAGCGGAGAGGGGTATTTTTATGCGTTCTCTTTTTTCAGAACTCTGGTCACCATGAACACACAGTAGAGCAGTGCCAGACCCCAGGCAATGGGGTTGGCAATGCAGATGCCGAAGTAGCCCAGACTATGAACGGCCAGCCAGCCGCAGAGCGCGCGGCCGATGAGCTCGCCCACACCGGAGATAACGGCCTGCACACTGTATCCCAGACCCTGCAGGGTGTTGCGGAAGACCATCAGCAGGCCGTTGATGCAGAACAGCACGCTGATCACGGTCAGGTATTCCACAGCACCGGAAGTCACGGCAGGGTCGGCATCGCCCAGAACAAGGCCCACGGCCCAGCCCTTGACGAAGAAGAGCACCACCCAGGCAGCCGCGCAGTAGCACAGCTGGAGGATGCAGCCATCCCGGATGCCCTGCCTGACGCGGTCAGTGCGGTGGGCACCGTGGTTCTGGCCGACATAAGTTGCCATAGCCGTGCCCACGCTTGCCATGGGCACGGTGAACATCTGGCGAATCTTCTCACCGGCGGTCTGGGCGGCCACGGCGGTGCTGCCCAGCAGGTTGATGGCATCCTGCATGATGAAGGCACCGATGGCAGAAACGGAATACTCAAAGCCCATCGGAAGGCCGATATAGGCCAGCCGCCCGCAGTGCCCCGCCGAGAGGACACAGTTTTCCCGGGTGAAATGGATGCCCTCCACCCGGGTGAAGAACCACCAGGTGCAAAGCAGGCCGCTGAACAGCTGGCTGACAACGGTGGCGATGGCTGCGCCCTCCACGCCCATACCCAGCGGTACGATGAACAGCCAGTCCAGCCCGATGTTCAGGAAACTGGAGATTAGCAGGAAATAGAATGGGTGCTGGGAATCGCCCAGACTGTGCAGGACGGTGGAGGTGTAGTTGAACAGCACCGTGGCCGGAATGCCGAGGAAGATGATGCGGATGTAGGCCACCGCGTCCGGGAACAGCTCGGCCGGGGTGTGGATGAGCTGCAGCAGCGGGGCAGCAGTGAGGGTGGTGACGATGGTGAACACCACGCTCAGGACCACGCAGAGGACCGCGCCGTTGAACAGATACTTGTGCATATCCTCGCTGTCCCTTGCACCAAAGCTCTGGGCCACCGGGATGCCAAAGCCCGTGCAGGAACCCAGCACAAAGCCTAAAATGAGAAAATTCAGAGAGTAGGTGGTGCCCACCGCGCCCAGTGCATCGGTGCCCAGACAGCGCCCCACAATGACGGTGTCCACAAAGCTGTACAGCTGCTGGAACAGGGTGCCCAGCACCAGCGGCAGGGCAAATTTCAGGATCTGGGGCAGCGGCCTGCCCACCGTGAGGTCGGTGGTGCCGGAACCCTTTTTGATTTTTTCCATAAGTTTTACATGCTCCCTCCGGGTTTGATCTGCCACTAAGGATATCATGGCATCCGCTCCCGGTGTTAGCATTATTTTATGGAAAACCCGGATAAATTCTGTTTTTTCTCACCAAAGGGGCAGGGCACTGACTTCATCCCGGAGCTCCAGTGCCTGGGTGTGGGTCAGCTTTTTGGCGCGCTCCATCCGCTCCACCACCACAAGTGCGCGCCTGCGGGCCAGCTCTCCGTTGGCGGCGTAGACCGAGGGCGCGTTGGGCAGGCCGGCCAGTACCACACACTCGGCGCGGGTCAGCTCCCGGGTGGGTTTGCCAAAGTAGCCCTGCGCAGCCTGTGCCACGCCGGACCACTGGTTGCCGAAGTAGCAGCTGCCTGCGTACATCTCAAAGATCTGCTGTTTGGAGTAGTAATCCTCGATGTCCCTGGCGGCAAACATCTCCGCTGCCTTGCGGGCCATCTGCTTTTCCTGGGTGAACAGCTCGTTCTTGGCCAGCTGCTGGGTCAGGGTGCTGCCGCCCTCGGCCAGAGAGCGGGTGCGCAGGTCGGCCCAGAGCGCCCGGACAATGGCCGCCGGGTCGATGCCGTGGTGCCTTTCAAACCGGCTGTCCTCCACGGAAATGACCGCATCGATATAGGTCTGGGGCAGCTGGTCACAGCTGGCAAAGCCGGGCCGGGAGCTGATTTCATCATAGAGGCCGGCAATGGGCTTTTGCGCCGCTGTGGCGCGGTAGAGCCGCCAGCCCTGCACGCCCAGTGTTCCGCCAATGACCACCAATACAAACAGCGCCGCCAGCAGCAGGCAGCTGAGCAGCCGCTTTACAAAACGTTTCAGCATCTTCACGTTCCCCTTCGGTTTTGATTCAACGTTATCCTACCCGATTTGACGACAGAATGCAAGTTACATTTTTATGAATACGGCTGCACAAGAAAAAAGCGCCCTGCCGGGGCAAACTGGCAGAGCGCTTTTACGAGTTATGGAAAGGGGATGCAGAGGCGCTGCTTACAGAGCAAAGTAACGCTTTGCGTTGTCGAAGCAGATGCCCTTGATGATCTTCTCCAGAGCCTTCTCATCGTTGGGATACTCGCCATCCTCGACCCACTGGCCGATCAGGTTGCACAGGATGCGGCGGAAGTAGTCGTGGCGGGTGTAGCTCAGGAAGCTGCGGCTGTCTGTCAGCATACCAACAAAGTTGCCCAGCAGGCCCAGGTTTGCCAGGCTCTTCATCTGGTTCTCCATGCCGATCTTCTGGTCGTTGAACCACCAGCCGGAGCCGTGCTGGATCTTGCCGGGGATCTCATCATTCTGGAAGCAGCCCAGAATGGTGCCGATCTGCTCGTTGTCAGCGGGGTTCAGGCTGTAGATGATGGTCTTGGGGCACTCATCGGTGTCGTTCAGGGCGCTCAGCAGAGCAGCGATCTCGCCGCCGCACTTGGCAGTGTTGATCATGTCGAAACCGGTATCGGGTCCCAGCAGGGCGTTCATCTTACGGTTGACACCGCGCAGGCAGTTGTAGTGCATCTGCATGGCGATGTTCAGGCGGTGATACTGCTTGCCCAAGTGGATCAGGATGTAGGTCTGGTACTTCTCAGTCTCTTCAGCGGTCACGGTCTCACCGGCCATAGCCTTCTGGTAGATGGCGTTGACCTCTTCCTTGGTGGCCTCACGGTAGGGCACATAGTCCAGGCCGTGGTCAGATGCGCGGCAGCCCATCTCGGCAAAGAACTCGATGCGCTGGGTCAGAGCGTCGGTGACGCAGTTGATGCACTCCAGCTTTTCCTTGCCAACGGCCTGAGCCAGCTTGCCCATGTACTCCACGAAGCCGGGCTTCTGGATGTTGAGGGCCTTGTCGGGGCGGAAGGAGGGAGCAACGGTGAACTTGATGGAAGGATCTTCCTTGATCTTCTTGTGCCATGCCAGATCGTCGATGGGGTCGTCGGTGGTGCCGATGAAAGCAACATTGGACTGCTCGATCAGGCCGCGGACAGTCATGCTGTCGTCGTGCTGCAGCTTGTCGTTGCACAGGTTCCAGACTTCCTCAGCGGTGTCGCCGTTCAGCACACCCTGATAGCCGAAGTACTTGCGCAGCTCCAGGTGGCACCAGTGGTACATGGGGTTGCCAACGCACATGGGCAGAGCCTCGGCAAACTTCTGGAAACGCTCACGGTCGGGCTTGGTGCCGGTGATGTACTCCTCAGGCACACCGTTGGAACGCATCACGCGCCACTTGTAGTGGTCGCCTGCCAGAGAGCCGTCGGGCTGACGGCCGCCCAGCCAGACCTGAGCGATGTTCTCAAAGCGGCGGTTCTCGTAGATCTCCTTCGGGGAGATATGGCAGTGATAGTCGCAGATGGGCATATCAGCAGCGTAGGTGTGATACAGATGCTGAGCCACAGGAGACTGGAGCATGAATTCCTTGTCCATAAATGCTTTCATGGGTCGAAAACTCCTTTTCATTCTAATGTACTAATATATCACTATGGGGTACCTTTAACAGCGCCCGCGCAGGGCGCGTTAAGCCTATCTTTAGTATAGCGGAAAACGATAATGTATACAACTGAAAAACTGACAAATTTTCAGACTTTTCCTTGTAAAAAACGCTGGAATTTATAAAAATGGCCTGTTTTGGGCCAAAAATCTGGCAAAAAACACTTGACTTCTTTGTATACAACAGCATACAATAGAGACAGAGTGCGGGGCACAAAAGGGTGCCCCGGAGAGAAGCAAAGCAAGCTAAAAGGAGAACACGTGATATGGAAACTCTGAATTACAAGGTTCTGTCTGAGACCGGCTACAACGGCTACATCCTCAAGGATGCCCCTGTCAAGGTCATGCAGTTTGGCGAGGGTAACTTCCTGCGCGCATTCGTGGACTATTTCTATGATATCGCCAACGAGAAGGCTGGCTACAACGGCAAGGTCAAGCTGGTGCAGCCCATTGGCAACTTCCCCCAGATGGCTGACTGGATCAACGAGCAGGAGGGCCTGTACACCCTGTATCTGCGCGGCAGCGAGAAGGGCCAGAAGGTGGATGCAAAGCGCGTGATCTCCTGTGTGTCTGACTGTGTCTGCCCCTACATCGATGGCAAGTGGGAGGAAGTGCTGGCTCTGGCCCGCTCTGAGGATCTGGAAACGGTTGTATCCAACACCACCGAGGCCGGCATCGCTTACACCCAGGGCGACAGCGCGTTTGATCAGGTTCCTCCCAACAGCTTCCCCGCAAAGCTGACCCGTGTGCTGTACGAGCGCTACAAGGCATTCAACGGTGCCGCGGACAAGGGTCTGGTCATCCTGAGCTGCGAGCTGATCGACAACAACGGCAAAGAGCTGAAGAAGTGCTGCAACAACTACGCCAAGGACTGGAATCTGGAAGCTGAGTTCATCGACTGGATGAACAACGCCAACACCTTCTGCTCCACTCTGGTGGACCGCATCGTTCCGGGCCGCATCCGCGACCCCAAGGAGCTGGCTGCCATGGAAGAGGCCAACGGCTACCATGATCAGGTGCTGGATGTCGGCGAAGTCTTCGGCGTGTGGGTCATCGAGGGCCCTGCAGGTCTGGAGGACAAGCTGCCGTTCAAGAAGGCCGGTGTCAATGTCATGGTCGTGCCTGATGTTACCCCCTACAAGAAGCGCAAGGTCCGCATCCTGAATGGTGCACACACCGGCTTCGTTCTGGGCGCATATCTGGCTGGCTTCGACATCGTCCGTGACTGCATGCACAACGATACCGTTCGCGGCTTTATGAACAAGATGCTGCATGAGGAGATCATCCCCACCCTGCCTCTGGACAAGAAGGATCTGGAAGAGTTCGCTTCCGCCGTTGAGGACCGCTTCAACAACCCCTTCGTCAACCACGAGCTGATGAGCATCTCCCTGAACTCCACCTCCAAGTGGAAGGCCCGCAACATGCCTTCCTTCCTGGCTTACATCGAGGAGCAGAAGCAGCTGCCCAAGTGCCTGACCATGTCTCTGGCCGCTTACATTGCCTTCTATTCCAATGATATCCAGGAGCGCACTGCCGACGGCCTGATCTGCAAGCGCCCCGCAGGCAACACCTACAAGATCCAGGATGACGCATGGGCACTGGACTTCTACTATGCACACAAGGACGACACCGATGCTCAGCTGGTGCACGCCGTTCTGACCAACACCCAGATGTGGGATCAGGATCTGACCAAGATCGAGGGCCTGGAGGCCGCTGTTCTGGCTGATCTGGAGCTGATCCGCACCCAGGGTGCCGAAGCTGCCTACAAGAGCTGCCTGTAAGCTGGAATATCACCTGCACAACAAGGGGCTGCTGCTTTGGGCAGCGGCCTCCTTGTGCTTTGTAAATGTCATTAAGGAGAATAACTATGCCGCAGGCGATTCATATCAGCCCCATTGACAACGTGGTGGTTGCACTGCACCCCATTGCCAAGGGCACTCTGGTGGAGGTGGACGGCCTTGCCGTGACCGCGCTGGAGGATATCCCTCAGGGCCACAAGATGGCAGTAAAGCCCATCAAGAACGGTGAAAATGTCATCAAGTACGGTTTCCCCATCGGTCATGCCACCGCCGATGCCGAGCCGGGCACCTGGATGCACACCCACAATGTCCACACCAACCTGTCCGGTGAGGTGGAGTACAGCTATAACCCCGCCCCCGACCTAGCACCCCTGCCCAAGGTGGAGCCTGAGACCTTTATGGGCTTCCGCCGCAAGGATGGCCGTGCCGCCATCCGCAACGAGATCTGGATCATTCCCACGGTTGGCTGTGTCAACGACATCGCCAAGAAGATAGTGAACGACAACCAGGATCTGGTCACCGGCTCCATTGAGGGCCTGTACACCTTTACCCATCCGTTTGGCTGCAGCCAGACCGGCCACGACCATGCACAGACCCGCAAGCTGCTGGCCGCGCTGGTCCGCCACCCCAATGCCGCCGCTGTTCTGGTGCTGCATCTGGGCTGCGAAAACCTGCAGCACGATCAGTTCGTGGAAGAGCTGGGCGAGTATGACCACGACCGGGTCAAGTTCCTGACCTGCCAGGATGTGGACGATGAGTTCACTGCCGCCCGTGAGATCCTGAAGGAGCTGGCTGCTTACGCCGGTCAGTTCAAGCGTGAGCCTATCCCTGTGAGCGAGCTGGTGGTCGGCATGAAGTGCGGCGGCTCGGACGGCCTGTCCGGCATCACCGCCAACCCCACCA
>OICD01000221.1_pt1 | contig 36403 bp, 10 predicted proteins | sample 1581161 | NCBI WGS metagenome assembly OICD01 (sample SAMEA3882546, study PRJEB24775) | human gut metagenome | biome: human-associated habitat; feature: intestine environment; material: feces | place: Netherlands | collected 2009/2010 | reverse complement strand
CCGCACGCGAGGGTACTCCTGTCCGCTAGACGAGAATGTCGCAAGGTCGATTCTCCACAAAACCATAGCAATAGAATCAAAAATGATTCACCAAAGCTATCAAACGGCCCAAAATGAAGTCCGCCAGGGGTTCAGAGAGCAAAGCGAATCCGAGCCAACACCCCAAGGGCGTTGACCAAGCTCAAAGAGCGAAGCGAATTTGCCCCCCAACCCAGCCGCAGCCCCAAGGGTTCAGACAGCGAAGCTAATCCGAGCCCAACGCCCAAGGGGCGTTGACGAAGCCCGGGGCATGCGCCAGCAAATCAGCGAGCGGTGCCCTGGCGAGTGCAGCTGACTTGAAAGCACAAAGAATAGTTCATGACCATGCTGAGCGCTTGAAAGACAGCTGCACTCGCCAGGGCACCGCACAGCGTCATCCCGTATGGGGCGAGTGCACAAAAAAAGCACCCCGAAGGGTGCTTTTTTCAGTGCACGAGCGGACGTACCGAACTTACATCATACCCATGCCGCCGCCCTGGCCCGCACCAGCGAGTGCAGACAGGTCGGGACCTTCCTTGGGGATTTCGTTGATGGTTTGTGTGTCTGTAATGTTTTGGGGGGAGTAATTTGAAGCTGGCGCAGCTACCGCAATCCCGTTTTTCTGAATGCTGCTTGTCACTGCATCTACAATCTGAGGGATACAGCTTCTGATTTCTTCTGCTATTGTGTTTTGCAGTTCCTCTTTTAAGATGGACTGCGCTTCTTGCATCTCATGTTGTTTTGTAGCCTTGTCGATTATAGCATTTACAACCGCATCGGTTTTTCCGCCGCGTTGCAAACTGTTCAGATAATCATATACAAGTACATGATTGTCTTTGCTTAAATCAAAAACAAGTGTGGTTCGTACCGTCGTGCCAACGGTCTCTTTTTCTGTTTCATTCTTTTTGGGACGTCCACGCGGCATTCAGTGCTCACCACGCTTTCGAAAACGGTGCTCTTAAATTTCACCGCTCATGGTCAGCTTTGCACGAGCCATGATTTCATATCCTTTTGCATTTGCGGTTACATCCGTCAAGAAGAAAAGGTTCTTGGTGTCAATGGCTCGCTCGATGCTTCCGCGCATCATAGCAGAACCACCGCCCATAAAGATGAAATAGGATGTTTTGAAGTCGTCCTTGATTTTTTCGGAAATCGTACGAATCAATGCTGTTGCATAATTGTCTGCGGTTTCCTTGGCAATTTTCACGGCGTTTTCATCGACCAGCATGTTGTTGTTCCCTGCAAGGATTGCCTCAGCCATGTAGTCATCGACCGACAAGGAACAATGGACACGCAGCTCGCTCTCGACAGTGCTCAGGAGTTCAATGACTCCACGGTCATAGCTTTCGCAGAAAGAAAGGTCCGGAGCATACGCTTTTTGTTTGTGAACTCAACAATCATAGAAGGACGACGACTGCCGATAGTCTCTTTCCGATTCTCAGAGTCAATGAACAGATAAGGGTTCGTCATCTTGATTCTGGCAGGCAGAAACTTTACCCTTACTCCCTGCTGTCCATAAATGTATCTCTGGAACCAGTCAGAGTCCGTAGAAACGGGTAAAAGCATGACGACCGTGGTATTCTTTTTCCTTGACTCCTCGTACGCCTTGCGCACCCATAACTTAAAGGACTTATGCCCTGTCGGGGGATTGCAAAATACTGTTTCACCTTTCCAGTCCTGCAAGAGACCATCGACACGCTCCGTGTAATATTTCTTGCATTTATGATTTTTGTCCGATGCAGCCGCATCCAGAGTGAAACCGTATTCCTTGTTCAGGTCATCGAAAAGCCCCTGAGGCGTCTCCCATTCCTGTTTGTGAGTATTCTTGATTGCATAAGTCTTATCCGTTGTTTTCGTTTCTACGCTGTTCATGGAAATCTTCCCCTTACGATTGATGATGTTTATTTCGTGGTCTTTGGGCCTTTTAAAAGCCCCTTGGTTCTGAGAATGTTCCGCACATATGCAAGGCGTCTTCTGCCAAAGCCATGTGCATTCTGCTTACTTTTGTTTTCGGCATAAGCCATATCAGAATACTTGATGCCGTCTTTGTAATGCTTCAAGAGATAATCTGTAACAGTCGTATCTCTGATTGCAAGAATAGCATCGACAATTCTCGCTTCTTCTTTTTTCGAATAAGGATAATCGTCGATGTTATACCTGACCCCGTCCAGCCCGCAAATGATATTCACGGGCCAACCCTTACGGAAGGCAATGTTTGCTTCGCGGATATTCCGTTCTGTCATGACATCGCCGGTCTTATCTCTTCTGTGTCGGTACAATGTTCGTTGCGCACAGGCTTTGCATACACCCCGCGCATATATGATAGAAAGCCTATTACAAATAGGGCATTCTTCGATTCGGACATGCTTTCCGGACTTAACGGTTTGATAATCCAATCCGTTGATGTAAGTCTTGTTGTTAAAGGTGATTGTTTCTGCACCCTTATATTCAGGGAACTCATCTCCTGTATAAATTCCCTTCATCTCTGCGGGGAGAGTATCTGCGTCGCTTTGAAGTACGTAGAATTTCTTTTTGCTCATGGTCTACCACCGTTTCTGTTTATCCTGCGATGCTGCTTTCAGCAACCTCGAATGGCTTTACATCAACAAGCCTTACAGAAACAATGGTAGCAAGCAGGTCTTTGGTGCTATTGAAGATGATGTTCTTCTTCTCGCCAAAGGTATCATAGAACTGAGCAGAGCAGCGATTCGGATTGTCATCGGTATCCAGCATTTTGAATCCGCTCTCTCCTCTGCACAGCATCGTGGTAATATAACTACCCATGTTGCAGAAGAAATCGGTTGTAGTGAACCGGAATACCGGAGGCGTTTTCTTACGGATGGTGATGTACCGCTCGTAAAGCTCTCCGTTGATTTCCGTAACCATCAGAAGTTCAAAGGTACAGATGAACTGCCCTGCTGTCGGTGACGGAATTCCGTGCGTAGGAGTTCCCTTGTGCTGCGCCGCACTCTCCGCCTCGTACATGATTCCGTACTGTGTAACGTTGACGGTGCCGAGATTGTCAATCTTCTTGACAGTCTGATGTTTGACGAGATAGCCGTCGTACATAAGACGGTCAATAATTCTCTCGCCCTTGGCTTTCAGATTGTCGCCCTCAATCGTTGAAACGACTTCGTCAGAACCCTCGTACTGATAGCCAACGACACGACCAAAACATGCAGGCGCATCGTTTTCACTTTCTACTTTCAGGGACATAACTGACCCGAAAGGGCAATACTCCGGAATTCTTTTCTTTGCTACATAACGTTTTTCTACCATTGAATCTGTCCCCCGTGTTTGCTTGTTGATTCGTATGATATTGCCTATTTATTCTAATATAGTCAACATCAAAAAACTGCGTAAAAAATCGCACAGATGTTCTTCTGCGCTGTTCCACCATAGAAATATCACCGATATTCCCTGTTCATCTTGAACATATCTATATTATACCACATTAAAACAAGGTAGTCAACGACAAAAACCGTCGCAAATGTTAGTTTTCGCATTTACGACGGCTGAAGTTATATTTTTTTGAGCAAATTATTTTATGTCGCTTGTGTTTTCGTCAGGTTCGATATGTGTATTGTCATCAGCCTTCTCGATTGCAGGCAAACCGTGAATGTTGATATTGCGGTCGGTCTTAGCATTGATACTGTTCGCACGAACGATATCGGCCATATCAATACCGGTAGCTTCCTTGACAGTCTGCATGGTCTGTGCCATCAGCACGGGAACATTCCCAGACACGCCGGAAACGCCAGATGCATCGCCGCCAATGATAGACACCTTGTCGATTGCGGACAAGGGCTGAGCCACATTCTTAGCAATATCAGGCAGGACCTTGATAAGCATTTCAGCGACAGCGGCATCGTTGTACTGCTTGTAAGCCTCCGCCTTTTGCTTCATAGCTTCGGCTTCAGCAATACCCTTCTGACGGATAGCCTCAGCTTCTGCCTTGCCTACAAGGGCAATACCTTCGGCTTCCTGCTGCTTTGCAAATTTCTGAGCCTCAGCAGCGCGTTCGGCTTCGTATTTTTTTGCTTCTGCTTCTTTTTGGCGTTTATACAATTCGGCATCCGCAGCTTTGCGAACCTCTGCATCCAGTTTTCTCTGCTGAACCTCGGCTTCCTGTGCAGCAAGGTCGACCATCTTCTTCTGCTTTGCGATTTCCGCATCAGCTTCGGCTTCTTTGATTTCCTTGGCGCGAAGATTTGTCTGAATCTGTCCTGCAGCGTTGGCATCAGCAGCAGCCTTGTCAGCCTCGGCCTTCAATTTGGCCTTTGCCAGCTGCAATTCATTGTTGCGCTGTGCAATAGCAGTCTGGGCTTCAACTTCCTTTTCATTGGCTGCCATTTCAGCGTCAGCCTTTGCGCGAGCAATATCACGAGCGGCTTCGGCACGAGCAATCTCTGCACGTTTCTTAACGGCTTCTTCCTGCTCAATACCAATAGCCTCAATGACACCGTGATTGTGACCCTGCGCATCGACGGCGTCTTTTACATCCTGCACATTGAAGGTCACAACTTCAAGACCCATTTTTGCAAGGTCAGGACGGGCATTTTCGATTACTGACAGCGCCATTTGTTTACGATTTGTGAGAATCTGGTCAACCGTCATATCCGAAACGATTTCGCGCAGGTTGCCTTGCAAGACATCATTTACTTTGTCATTGATGCCTTTTTCGTCCATGCCAAGGAAGTTCGAAATAGCCGACTGCTGACGACCCGTAATATATTCCTTGACATCCTTTGCACCAGATGCCTGAACCTCAGAGTCGAGAACAGTAGAATTATCGCTGTATACCTGAATCGTTACAACAGAATCAATCCAGAGCGATACGCCTTCTTTTGTCTTGACACCTGTCTCAGGGGTTTTGACATCAATTTTCAGAAGACGCATATTCAGCTTATCTGCACGCTGCAGCACAGGGATGACGAATGTACCCTTTCCGCAAACGACTTTTGGCTTTTTCAAGCCAAATCCAGTCACAACGATGGCTGCTGTGGGAGGCGCTTTTTTGTAGCATGTGAATGCGAACAAAACAAACAATACGACAATGATGATTCCTAAAAACATGGTATACTCCTTTTCTTATCTGCAATGGGATTTGCAATACTTTGACACTTTGCTGGCGACCTCTTTCTTGAATGCATATTCATCACATTGTGCCAAACGCATTTTATATATCTCCTGCTGTTTGGCAACACGAGCCGAATAGCCTTCGCATACGGAATGACATCCAGCTTTGCGATGTGGGCATTGATAACAGGTTCTAAAAATGTCGTGTTCGCTCGCATTTTCAGTATTGCTGTTCGATGTCATAAATGGAATTCCCCCTGTCTTTCCAATTGATATATTATATTATACCACAAATAAGCAAAAGAATCAATTAAAAAGACGAGCAAGATACTTCTCGCTCGCCTTCTGCTTTTCTGTGTTGTTAGGTTTCTTCGCTGTCTTCGCTATCTTCTTCTTTGCGGCTATCCTTAGAGAACCCGACAAAACCGCATGCGCCTGCGGAAATTCCGAAGATTACTGCCATGATGGGCATGATGAGTCTGTTTCGATATACAGCGCCTACAATGAAATTGGCGTTAGCTACCTGCTCCAACACATAGTGCGCAATCGCGCAAATCGTAAGTTCAGAAGCGTTACCGAACGATTCATCAAGACCGATGCTGAGCAACGACATGGAATAGGTTGCGCTGGCTACATACTTAATTTCGATAGGTGCAGCGGTTTCATATACAGCTACATAACTCTTGCCGGTATTCTTTTGACCGTAGATAGACAGTGTGCGGTAGAATCCGCCTTCTGCCCTTGCTACTGGGTCGCTTGTCCACTTACCGCCTGTGATTTTATAGGAATCACTGTTCAGACCGATGGCAGACATCAAATCGCTCTTATAACCATCCCAAAGCGGTGTGGCGGGATTGTATGTGTGGACTTTTCCGAGATAGACATATGCGGTGGCACCTTCCGGAATTACGACTTGTCCATCAATCGTGAAATCGACCCATGTATCGGTGTCCTCGACTTCATTGACCTCTTTCAGAACGCCTTCAACTTCCGTACCATCATCAAGAGTGAAGGTCTTGTTTTGCGGGGCGTTCGGTTTCTTGTCTTCGCCCTTATACTCTACTGTCATTTCTGTGGGAATATCGGCTTGCTCTTCCGTGTACTGAACATCTTCGAGCGGCAATTCATACTGTTCTCCGCCCAGCGTTACAGTATAGGTCTGAGGAACTTCTTTTACAGTCAAATCCGTATATTCTACGGTTTCTTGATACTTGGTATTGAGTTCCCTTTGCTGATAATCTACGCTGTCTTCGTCGAGGACATAGGTATTACCGTTCTCCTCAATTTCCTTCGGAAGAGGATTGGCATCGACTTCTTCTTGGTCCTTGTAATTGAACTCACGAGTGATATCAATATCAATATCACCAAGAGAAGTCAACGCTTGTGTAGAAATACATCCTACACAAAGCAGCGCACTTACAAAAGCAAGCACTCTCATTACATTTTTCATAGCTTTTTTGGGCGTCTTAGCAGCTTGTCTGCCTGTACGCCGCCTCCTTTCGAATTCTCCTTTTATTGTATCTACTTTGCAGCAAATAGCAAAGAAAAAAGCCGAGCGGCTTATCACCGCTCGGCATCCCCATCACATATCAATCTTCATCGACGTCTTCGTTGACAGTCGTGTTTACTCGTTCCTCTTTCGGAATGTACTTAGGTGTGGGCTCACAACGACATTTGAGTACATATTCACTATCGCCAAACGCAAGTTCCTTTAATGCTAACGGATAGGCAAAAAACAGCTTCTTGGCAAATGCTTCATCCTTATCAAACGCTTTTGCCAGTTTCTTGTAGAAGAACCAGCAATAAGCAGACAATGCAAGAGTGTAAGCAATAGAATCAAACTGAAACATCGTGAATCCAGTTCCCAACTCAACATGGTTCATAAAATACCATACCCAAAGCCAAGACGGAACACACTGAATGATAGAGCCTACACCGTATACCAGTGGATACACGCCATAGGTACCATAGGCGAAAATGAGCGGAGAAGCTCCCTTCTTATATGCCTTATAGGACATTTTCATAACACAAACAAAAATAAAAAGAAGTGTTACGGTAGTCAGCAGATTAGCAATGAAGTGTAAGAAGCCAAGCCCCTTCGTACAAAGATGTAAGGTCAATCCTAAATAAAGAATAATCGGCATTTTCATTCCTCCTCTTTTCTATATTATACCACATTTTGCCTTAATGGTCAACTTGTATAATACAAAAAAAGATAGCCACCCATTTCTGAGCGGCTATCTGAAGATTTGAGGTCCGCATTCAGTGCCTAAACACTGTTTTGCTTCCCTGATGACTGGTTTTATCGTTGCTCGCCAACCGCAGGTCTATACATCCTGCATCGCACTTTGAGAAAATAATCGAGTTTATGTGCCAGCCTCACAAGGCGTCTTTTAGCCTACTGCGGTTTCGTCAGCAGGGGCCTCGGACTCAGCAGCAGAATCAGCCTCGGCAGTATCCTCAGAGGAAGCCTCCTCAGTGGATTCGGCGGCATCGCCATCAGTCTCGGCGCTTTCAGCCTCGCTGTCGGAAGCCTCACTGTCAGCAGCTTCGGATTCAGCAGTGCTCTCAGCCTCGGATGCGGCCGCTTCCTCAGCAGGCACGGAGGTAGCCACCAGCAGATTGCCCTCGGCATCAGCCTGACCACAGTTGTACAGATATGCGAACGCGGCGCTCAGATTGTCGAACTTGGACAGGTCAGGAACCTCAACAGTAGAACCGTCATCAGCGGTCTTGGTACCGTCGAAATGAACGCTGCCATCCTCGTCATAGCGAACGGTGACGGTATAGCCGTCGCTTGCCAGAGCCTCGGTCATATAAGCGGCATAAGCGTTCATGGTGGTCTTCATCTGGTCCTCACTCAGAGAAACACCATCGGGCATCTCAGTCAGCTTGCTGTTATCCAGAACCTCAACTGCGGACTCACTGGTCGCGCCGCTTGCACTGGCAGCATCATCCTTCTTGCCACAACCAACAAATGCAGTGCAGGCCATTGCCATAGCAAGACACAGCGCAGCACCCTTCTTTACAGAACTCTTGTTAACCTTCTGCATGAGTAACTTCTCCTTTTTCATGTGTGTTTGTTTGATGTGCATAAACAAGCTTCATGCACTATGCTTATATTATACCACCAAAAACATAAATAGTCAACAAAGAATAGCGCCCCACAGATTTACCTGCGGAGCGCTATATGTTATCTCTTACGCGGAGTAGAGATTATTTCAGTTGGTTACTGCTTCTTTTCCTCGGTTTTATCCTCAGTCTTTTCAGCAGCTTTTTCTTCGCTATCGCCCTTCTTCTTCTTAACGATGACAAATGCGCCAACGCCAATCAGAGCAACAACAACGATAACAGGAACGATGATGTCTGCGCCAAAACCAACGCCAGTCTTGTAGTTAACTACAACAGGTGCCGGAGTGGGAGCGGGTTCATTCTTGACTACAGGAGTCGGAGTCGGTCTGCTTTCTTCCGGAGGATTCTCCAGCTTAACACTTGCTACCCGAACATCACCGTAGTTGCCTGCCTTATCGACTGTACGGGTCACAATGTAACCAGTCCAATCGGGGCTCAGCTTGAAGGTAACGTAACCGTTGTCCTTATCAATGCTTGTGACATCGACAGTCTCGAACTTGGTTTCGTCGAAGGTGTAATCGCCCTTAGCACTCTTGGCAATAGCAGAACCATTGACCTTGTAATACTGAATCTTAGCGACACCGGAGTTGTACTCGCCATCCAGAGCGGAAATAGCAGGAACGGAATCCTTGACCTTTACAACAGGCACGAAGTCGGGGTCTTCGGTATCGTCCTTATCACCGTTTTCGTCGGGAGTAGCAACGCCATCGTTACCGTTTTCATCACCGGTCTCGTCGCCGGTTGTGAAGAGAGCGGGCTTACCATGAGCAATACGAAGCGTAGTGGCTTCGGTCTTGTCATCGGTTGTTTCGGCCTTCTCGGACTCGCTGGGAACTTTCTCCTCGGTACCGGATTCGGTTTCATCCTTCTTGTCGGAATCTTCCTTCTTATCGGTATCGTCCTTCTTGTCGTCTTCCTTCTCAGGTGCCTTGCCGGTCTCTTCACCAGTAATGAACACATTGATGGTGCTCTCGAACTTGACGAACTTCTCGTTCAGCAAGTCGGTCTTATTGGTGGAATCAACCTTATCGGCAGCGAAAGCAGAAGCAACGACAGGAGCTTCGGTATCAACAGATGTGGTGATAGTTCCCATCTCGGTAATGGCACCAGTCTTCAGGTCAATCAGGTAATAGGTAGAAGTAACCTTCTCACTATTAGCGGAAATGACCATCTTCTCGGCCCACTCAGCATCGGTCAGGGAATCGCTGGTTCCGATTGCGTAGCCCTTAGGAGCGATAACTTCAACCTTAGAGTTGAAGTACAGGCCACTCAGGTCATCAGTCGTCTTCTTGGTAACCTCAACAGGCTTACCGGTCTTTTCGTCAGCCACAGTACCAACGATAGTTGCGGGCTCTACATCGGCAAGATGCAGACGCTGAACTTCGAGGTCTCCGGTGGTAGGCAGGTAATTGTAGTTGTCGTAAGCGCCGCCAACATACTTGAAAGCGTCCTTCGTCAAGCCAACATTACCGAAGATACCATCGATGCTGGAAGCAACAATGAGTTCGAAGGAAGGCAGCTTAACGGTTTCAGCAGTCTCGTCGAAAGCGTAACCACTGGTCTTGATTTCGGGAATCTCCGTCTTAGTGCCATACAGCTTGACGACGGGGTTCGGGTCGAGAGTAACCGTCAGGTCTTTGCGAGCGATAACGAACTGGCCATCGGCTTCGTTCTTATCGGCATCGACGACATTGATTGTTACTGCGTAATTCTGCTCAACAGCAGCATCGTAATCAGAGGTAACGGTGTAGGTGTAAGTACCAGCGTTCTTGACATTCTCAGTCTTGAACTGGCTGTCGCTCTCCACGCCGTCATCGCCGCTGGCGATGTCAGGAGTCAGAGTCGCCTTTGCATCAGCAGTCAAGGGAGCAGTCTGTGCATTGTCGGTGGTCTTGTCGTTCTCGAAAGGAGTATAAACAAGTGCCATCTTCAGGCCCAGAGAATCAGGTTTGACAGCTGCACCGTGTGTACCGTCGCCATTGGTGGCAACAGCATTTACGGTGAAGTCGGGGTTAGTGGTATCGCCATAGACGATATCCTTGGGCTCGGTGACAGTGACTTCGACCAGACGTTCGCCAATGGTATAAACGCCATTAACAATCGTAATCAGGTAATCGTCATTGTCGTAAGAACCGACCATGTCGTATGCACCGTAATTCTTGACAGATTCGGGCACGCTCTCCGCAACCAGAGAAGCAGCACCGTCAGCAGACTTCATGGAAATCTCTTCGGCAACCGCATTCTCAACATCCTTCTGAGTGATGCTGATAATAGCTTTCAGGTCATCGCCATTTACGATGGTCTTCTTATCGGCATCGCCAGTATAGGTAAGAGTATTGCTCAGTTCAGCCATTTCATTGCCGTAGACAGAACCAACAGTGCCGATGGTCCAAGTCAGAGGACGCTGAGTGACCGTGTAAGTGCCGTTCATAGCAGTTACCAGATAATCCTGATAAGAAGCCTGACCGACGCGGTGAGCCAGACCGGAGAAGGAAGGAACAATGTCATAGCCTCCGACATGGCTTGCAGAAGTGACGAGGCACAGGTTCGTGCCTTCCAGAATATCACCATTGACCAGAGCTGCCTTGGCAGTGTCACCAGTGTATTCCAGAACGTTCACGGTACCGTAATCAGACCAATCTTCAACAGCAACATCGTCGCCATAGATAGAAGTCTGGGGTTTAGCGGTGACAGTGATGGGACGCTTGTCGATAACAAAATCAACGGGAGCGTAAACAAAGGTGTAGTTGTTTGCTGCGGCATTCTCAACATTTGCAGGAACGACCTTGCCGGTACCAGCGTGAGAAGCTACCGTTGCGGGAGCTCCCTCAGCATCGGTAAAGTTGAAGGTCAGGTTTGCAATGCTCAGCACACCAGCATCATCAGGAGTAGTGTTGCCCTTGACGGGTTTCACAACGAATCCATCGAAAATCAGGTCGTCGCCGGAGAGAACAGGGTTCTCATCGCCGTAAATCTTGCTCTGAGCTGCCAGAGTGACATTCAGAGTAGCAGGAGTGATTTCGAAGGTGTTGTTTACGCGGGTGATGTTGAAGTTGACATCGTCGCCCTCGATAATCATCGGGTGCTTGCCGACATCTTCACCAGCATCGGTGCCAGCGTCAGGACGAACAACCTTCAGGTTTGCAAGGTCACCTGCATCTTCGCTTACATAGTAAGCGCCGTCGCCAGTTGCAGTCCAAGTCAGTTCGGGGTCAGCCTCGCCGTAGACCTTCTTCTGGCCTTCGTCAACAACCACGATTACATCGCGCTTATCGACATGCAGAGAACCATCAACAAAGACGATGGGGTCATAGTTCTTTGCGCCCTTGTTTTCCAGACCGCTCATGGTGATGACATAATCGCCAGCAGCAGGACGAGCAGGAATCTCGGACAGAGAACCGTCAGCATTCTTGATGTTGTAGACAACCGAGCCAGTGAATGCGGAAGCAACGGTGTCATTGTTCTTCAAGCCAGTAACGGTGTAGCTGAACGTGGGAACGGTGCCGCCATAAATCATGGAGTAACCGCCAGCCACGGTAAAGGTGACCTTAACGGGCTTGATGGTCAGAGTAGCAACTTCCAGAGCCTCGGGCTCAGTGGTGGAAGAACCAACGTCGACGGAAGTGCCGGAGCCAGTCACGATGGTGATGGCGTAGTTGCCGTACTTGTTGTACAGAGTAGAGCTGATGGGGTATTCACCGACATCCTCACCGGCTTTGCGAGTAACAGAGCCGCTCAGAGCACCAGTAGTCAGTTCCAGCGTATTCTTCTTCAGACCATCGTTGGAAATGTTGCCGGAAATCTCGCTGTAAGAGAATGCGGGGTCTGCATCGCCGTAATCCTTCTCGTAGTTGGAGAAAGTCAGGGTGATGGGACGAGGAGTGATGGTGATGGTAGAATCAATCACCGTCAGGTCGTAGTTGGCAGGCTGTGCGTAGATAGCTTTCAGAGCATAAGTGCCAACGCTTGCGGAAGCAGAAGTTGCACCGGAAGTCAGGGTAATGCCCTTAAGAATCTTTTCGGCTTCTGCTGCCTGAACATCAGTAGTAGTCAGCAGACCAGTGCCGCCCTTGATGTAATCCTTCACGTTCATAGAAGTGAGGGTCTCACCATAGGTCTTTTCGGTTTCAAGCAGGTTGATAACGGCAGTACGCTTATTGATGGTGAAGCGAACATCATTGGTGAAGCTGATACGATAGTTCTTTGCCATCGTCTGCTCATAGATGTTACCGCTGTAAATCGGATAAGTGCCAGCGTTCTCGCCTGCTTCACGGCTCAGACGAGCCTGTGCGAAGTCGGCCTTGGGTTCTGCGAAGCTGGTGGTATTGTAGTCGAAGATGACATAGGTATCGTTGACTGCAAAGCTGGGGTCAGTCTCGCCGTAAGTCTTGGACAGGCCATAGCGAGGAGTGATGGTCAGGGGCATCTGATGAACAATCAGCATGTTCTTGCCATCGGGCTCAGACAGCTTAACGCTGTTTGCGGGCTGGTTATCCAGACGGAAGGTCAGGTTGTAAGAACCTGCATCGTACAGACCAGAAGCGTTCGCAGTAGCCTCAACGGCGATACGAACAACGCCCAGAGAAACATCCTTGCCGTCCATCTTGATGTTGACGGTTTCGCCATCGTGGTAAATCTGAGTGCCATCGGAGGTATTCACATTGACGGAAACTTCCTTGGCGATGGTATCGGGCTTCTTCTCACCGTAAGTAGTCTGCAGTGCGTTGAAGGTGACAGAGACATCAGCCTCGGTGACTTGGAACGTAGCCTGCGGGGCAATCGTTACGATGTAGTTGGGGTTCTCATCATAAGAGATGGTAGCCTCATAGTTGCCGACAACCGTAGTGGGGTCTTCCCACTTGGTCAGGTCGATGTGGATGTTCAGCGGGCTGCCCTGCGGGTCAACCACATTGATAGCCTGAGAACCGGTCTCGTCATACAGCGCATAGCTGGGGGTGTTCTTACCGGCAACGCCGTACTTACGGACGCTGTTGGTAGTACCCTTGATGGTGACAGGCAGTGCATTGATAGTCAGTGTACCGCTTGTACCATCACTGTAAGTACCGGTGTAAACGATGTTGTAGTTGGGGTTGGTGTAACCGGAAACAACGATAGGATAGGTACCGACACCAGTCAGCTTACCAACGGTATTGTCAACGCCATACTTGATGGTGACAGTGCCGCCCAGAGAAGCGACGGTATCATGGATGCCGATTTCATCGTTGCTTGCGAAGTTCTTGTATTCCAGTGCGCCGGTAATGTCGGCATCGCTGGGATTCTCTGCGCCATACAGACGCTCACGGTTCGGAACGGTGATGGTCAGAGTACGCTTGGTGATAGTGTACTTATCGGGAGCATTGAAGGTGATGTCGTAGTTCTTGGCGATTTCAGCAGTCTGGAACTGTGCATCGCTGTAAGCGTAAGAGCCAACAGTCTCGCCGACCTCACGAGTCACAACGCAGCCAGCAAAGTCGGAGCCAACACGGCCGCCCTTGCCATTGACGGGGTCAAGAGTAAAGGCAACGCCGCCCTTGGCATCACTGTCGCCGTAAACCTTCGTCTGACCACCCATCACATTGATGGCGATAGGACGCTTGGTGACGGTCAGCTTGCTGTTGACAAAACGAACCAGATAGTTGTCGTAACGGTCGTAGTTCTTGCCATCGGCATTGGGGTCCCAGTCAGAAGACCAACGCTCCTGAGAAGCACCCTGCACAGATGCGCTGACGGTGTATTCGCCAACATTGGCAGTTGTAGGAGTGCCGCTGTTGCCAGCCGCATCTACCATAGTAAAGCCAAGCTTGTCCTCGGTCAAACCGATGCTTGCCTGTGTATCGTTCAGCTTGAAACCTTCGATGGATTTAATCTTGCCGGAACGAGCAGCGCCATACATTGCGGACAGGTCATCGAGAGTGACAGTCAGCATTGCAGGATGGATGATGTACTTGCTGTTGATGACCTTGACGTCATAGTAAGCAGTGCATGCAGGGGGAACTTCGACAGTCATCGGATATTCGCCAACATTCTTATTGTCGATATCCTGACGCTGTGTTGTCAGAACCATGCTGACCAGCTTGTTCACACCGTCATCAGCGGTGATGTCAGAACCGGCGACAATACGCTTATCGGAGGCCACTGCCTGAGCAGCACCATTATAAGCAACAGCGTCGAAGGTGATGGTGGAAGACTTGCCCTTTTCAGCCTCACCATAGATGGCATCAATCTGGTCATTGGTGATGGTTACGTTACGCTTGGTAATTTCAAACGTTGCGGTAGCAAGGTTGATGTTATAACCATTGATAGGCGCATTCGTCTGGATATTGCCGATTGTAACAGTGTAGCCACCGGGAGCAGAGGTGATGCTGGGCAGAACAACGGTGGGTTCACCGCTCAGACCAAGCATCTCTTTCAGAGCAACTGCGTTGGACTTGTGCTCGTTGTTGGTCTTATACTCGAAATACGTCTTATCGGTATCAGACCAGCCGGTAATCACGAAGTCAACCTGAGGATTCTGCTGACCATACTGACGAGTGGCTTTGCTGCCGGTCGTCTGTACGCCATCATTGCCCTTGAAGACAAATACAGGAGTCAGGGTCAGAGTCTTTTCAGAAACGACAACATACACATCGCCGGTATTGGGCTGAATGTCGATGTTGTAGTTTGTGTTGCTCTTCGCGGAGGAACCTAAGATGATTTTGTAAGAACCGGTAGTGTCCTTATCAAAGTTCTCTGTGGTCAGAACATCCGCAGGAAGCAGGTCGCCGTCAACCAGACCACCATTGGTGTCCATGACTGTGTAGTTAATCTGGCTGATGGTATTGCCCTTCGTAACATAAGTGGTATGAGGGACAATGTAAATCTGACGCTTGTTGATAGTCACGCCCGTGTCATTGCGGATATTCTTAGAAGAATCCAAGTTGGAACCGTCAATGATGGTGTAATTCAGACCATTCACAGTAACGCTTGTGGCACCTGTATCAACATAAGTCGGATAAGTACCGGCATTGCAATGAATGTCTGTGGGATTCTGGCCGTCGCCGTCAGCCGGAGCGTACATAATGAAGCTCAGACCGTCAATAGCTGCCTGAATATCCTTTTCGACTTCCTGAGAAGTACGGGAATCAGCAGTGCTGTATTCGATGGTCAGACCCTTAGACTTGAAGGAGTCACCGTATGTGTAGGTAACAGTCTGAGGCAGAATGCGAATAACATTCTCCTGACCGCTAATCTTGGTATACTGAATACCAGTGCCTGCGGCAATCTGCTTACCAGTCTCAGCAGCGGTGATTGCCTGATAGTCCCCGATGACAGTCGTAGAACCGCCGCCATCAAACGCGCTGGCACCGCTGTTGTCTACGGGGTTTTCCTTACGGTCGCAAACCTGCAGATACAGGTCAGACATATCAAGGTATGCACTCATGACGGGCTCGGCGACCTGCTCATCCTCGCTCAGAGAATAATACATGTCCTCAATGGGTTCCCAGTCATAAACTGCATCCAGTTCCTCAGTGCGACGCGTGACCATCGCATCAAGAACCGCATTTTCCTTGTCAGCCTGCCATGCCTTGCTTGCAAGACCGAAGTTGTTTGCAGCAGTCAGAATTTCATCTTTACGGCTTACAAGGGCGTTAGCCGCATCGATAAATGCCTGTGCTGCTTCACTGATGCTGCCAGTGGTAGAAGCTTCGCTGGAAGTGCTGGTGCTTGCACCAGTATCAGAGGCAGCACTGTTTGCGTAGGCAGTGGTCGTTTCAGACCCTGCCTGACTTGTAGCCTCAGAAGAAACATCGCTCGTCACAGAAGTGTCGCTGGACGCGGAACTTGCTGTGTCGGTAACATCGCTTTTCGGCGCGGGAGTAGTAGCGGAAGAGTCGGAGTTTGTTGTCGTAGTGCTGAGTGCATCAGTTTCCTTCGGAGCTTCTTCACTCTGCGTGATTCCACTCGCGCTCTCCACTGCATAAGCAGTGACAGGAGCAAACTGAGACAGGCACATTGCTACGGCGACAATCGCACTCAAAAACCGCTTACGAGGTTTCTGCATGTTAGTTGCCCTCCTAATAATGTGAGTGTTCTGTGGTTTTACCACAGCCGGATTTATATACACCCTTACCTACTCCCTAGTGTGCAGCCTCGATTGTAGATAAGAAAGTATATCAAAACACAAGCAATCAAATCGCATATTTACAATATGCCACAAAAAGACAGAAAAGTCAATCAAAAATTTTGGCACAAAAATGCCACCCATGAACGCATTCTCATATTTCATATGGACATGGATGGTTGAAACATTAACGCAAAACCTGCTTGACTATAGCTATTATTTGTTCTGAGAAATTTGATGCTGTATTTATATCTATTATATTACTTACTTTGCAGCAACGGTCAATAATTATTCTGAAAATTAGAAGTTTTTTACGCAAAAAAAGAGCGGCAGCTCTTTCGAACCACCGCTCTATTGTTTTACCGCTTATTCAGCGGAATCATCCTTATGGTTATCTTTGTTGTCGTTTTCGTCCTTCTTGCGCTTGTGGTTTACTACCACCAGAGCAGCGATTCCAATGCCAACCATTGCTACCAGACCAACAATGCTCTGTGCAAATCCGATACCCGTCTTCTTGTTGCTCGTGAAGATAGAGAAGAGGGAGAAGGGTTTGCCGTCTACCTTGAAGATATCGAGCCAGCCAATCGGCGGGGTCTTGGGCTTCTCAGTAGGAACAGGGGTCGGAGTAGGCTTCGGGTTGTCGGGAGTCGGAGTCGGTTTAGGCTCGTCAGGCGTTGTGGGAGTAGAGGGCTTCACAACAGGGACTTTCACCTCATTGGAAGGTTTCTCTACATCTTCATCAATCGGCTTGGACGGGTCCTTACCATGACCCGGATTCTCGGGGTCTTCGGGATTCTGACCCGGAGCCTTAGCGACAGCCACGTTAATGACATCGTGTCCGGCATCCGCGTCAACGGCAACATAAGAATAGGTCAGAGTGAAGGATTCGCCAACAGGGATACGAGCAATAGTGAACGTTGTCGTTGCGCTATTGTAAGTATATCCATCACCGTTCTGGGCTTCAATATGGCTTGCGCCATCATTGTTGTCCTTTACGGTTACATTGACAAGGTCTACTTCACCGGTATTGGTTACTACTACACGATAATTGATGGTTTCACCGACATTGACTTTCGTCTTGTCAGCACTCTTCACAATCGTGAGGCTCTTTTCGAGCGGAACATCCGTTTCCGTACCGGAGCCCGGAACTTCCACATCAACCTTGTTGGACGGAATATCCGTATCAGGGTCAATCGGTTTCGTCGGGTCTTTACCCTGTCCGGGATTCTCCGGGTCTTCAGGGTTCGTACCGGGAACATGAATCGTCGCTACGTTTTCAAGAATGTGCGTGGTCACATCGGCGATACCGACAGTATAAGCGTAGTGGACAACCACATCGCCGCCAGCAGGAATCGTGTCGATGGTGAATACACCATTCTCATAGTGATAACCAGCGCCATCCACTGCGAAAATGCTTCCGGAGAAGTTATTCTCATCAGTCAGAGCAGCATTCTGAATATCGTGGTCTTTACCATTGTGTACCGTTACGGTATAGGTGACAGTCTCACCCGGCTTTGCGACAGTCTTGTTTGCAGACTTCCAGATGGTGACAACGCCATCATCAGGCTTCTTCACATCGACTGTATTGGACGGGATATTATACTGCTCGCCATCGTGCGTGTACTTAATGGTTGCGGTATTTTCCATAACGCTCTCATCGGTCGTCTCTACCGTATAGGTATAAACGATATCAAGAGCCTCACCGGCATCCAGATAACCGATAGTCCAAGTACCGTCTCCGTTATAGGTATAGCGGTTAGAACTCTCAGCCGTAACATCACCCGCAAAGTTGTTATGGTCTGCGACAGTGATATCGTTTACGGTTTCATCTGTCGTGTTCTTCACCGTAATGGTGTAGGTCACAACATCCGTTACCTTAGCAATATACTTATCGGCATCCTTTTCAACATCGATAGGCGGTGTCGGGTCTTTTACAATAGCAGCGTTCAGGACCTTAGGAGCATCAGCGGTAACTACCACATAGGTGAAGTTAAGCGTTACGCTCTCGCCAGCCTTTACAGTGCTGATGGTATAGGAGTTGTCGCCGTTATCCGCAACGCCATCCATGGGCACAAAGTTGAGCGTTCCGTTGCCATCGAAGAAGTCTTCGACCACAACATTTTCCGCATCAGCCTTGCCCTTATTGGCGACAGTAACCGTATAGTTGAGCGTATCGCCAACCTTGGCCTCTGCCTTATCAACGGACTTGGTGATTTCGATTACAGGAATCTCTGTTTCGGTTTCAGAACCGGGAACTTCCACATCAACCTTGTTGGACGGAATTTCCGTATCGGGGTCAATGGGTTTCTCGGGGTCTTTGCCGTGACCCGGATTATTCGGGTCTTCGGGATTCGTGCCGGGAACATGGATTGTTGCAATATTTTCGAGAATCTGCGTGGGCACATCAGCAATTTCAACCGTATAGGTGTAGTGGATAACCACATCACCGCCTGCGGGAATCTTATTGATTGTGAATTCGCCGTTCTCGAAGGTGTAATCTGCACCGTCAACGCTTACGATTTCGCCAGCAAAGTTGTTGGTGTCTGTCAGACGAGCGTTTTCGATGTCGTGATTCTTTCCGTTATGAACCGTGACGGTATAGGTTACAACCTCGCCCGGCTCAGCCTTTGTCTTATCTGCAGCCTTGCGGATGGTGACAACACCATCATCGGGCTTCTCGACATCAACGGGGTTAGAGGGGATATTGTAATCTGTGCCATCCTTGCTGTAAGTCACATTTGCAATGTTTTCGATGACGGTGGCATCCTCAGCCTGCATCGTATAGGTGTAGGTGATATAGATGGTCTCGCCAGCGGCAATAGTCGGGATAGTCCACGTCTTATTGCCATTGTAAGTGTACTTGTCAGCGTTTTCGGCCTTGATTTCGCCCTTGAAGTTGTTAGTATCGGTGACAGTTACATTGTCAACAGGCTCAGAAGTAGTGTTCTTCACGGAAATCGTGTAGGTTACAACCTCATCAACCTTTGCAATGTGCTTGTCGGCTTCCTTCTCGACGTCAACAGGCGGTGTCGGGTCTTTGATTACTGCGGCGTTCAGTACGAGAGGTTCGTCTCCTTCAACTACAACATAGCTGAAACGAAGCTTTACGCTCTCCCCTGCCTTGACCGTAGAAATAGTGTAGGTGTTGTCTCCGTTATCTGTCACACCATCCATGGCCTTGAAGTTCAGCGTTCCGTTTCCGTCAAAGAAGTCCTTAATCAGGATATTCTCAGCATTCGCGTTACCGCCGTTCTTGACAGTGACGGTGTAGTTTAGCGTATCACCAATCTTGGCAGTAGGCTTATCTACAGACTTGGTAATAGAGATTTCCGGAATCTCGGTCTCAACTTCGGAACCGGGGACTTTCACTTCGACCTTATTGGACGGAATGTCCGTATCGGGGTCAATAGGTTTATCCGGGTCCTTGCCGTGTCCGGGATTCTCAGGGTCTTCCGGATTCGTGCCGGGCACATGTGCCGTGGCAACATTTTCCAGAATGTGAGTGGGTACATCTGCAATCTGCACCGTGTAGGTGTAGGTCAGAACAGCGTCTGCACCAGCAGCAATCTTATCGATTACAAAGTGTCCGTCAACGAACTTGTAGCCAACACCATTCGTGCCGGTAATCGTTCCAGCAAAGTTGTTGGAATCGCTTACGACCACATTGGTGATGTCATGCGCCTTGCCGTTGTGAATCGTAACCGTGTAGGTCACGACCTCACCGGGCTCTGCAATCTTCTTGTCACCGCTCTTGACAATCGTAACTTCGCCATCCTTCGGGACAACGACTTCAACGGGGTCTGCCTTGATGACATACTCGCCGTCATCGGTCGTGTAGCGAACATCAGCTTCGTTGACCAGCGTAGAGGGGTCGGTAGTTTTCACCGTATAGGTGTAGAGAATATCGATGCTCTCACCAGCCTTGATGCTGGGGATAGTCCAAGTATGGTTGCCATTGTAGGTGTACTTGGCGTTGTCTTTAGAGGTGATTGCACCTGTAAAGTTGTTGGTATCGCTGACCAGCAGGTCGGTAACAGTCTTGTTAGTCGTGTTCTTCACCGTGATGGTGTAGTTGACGACTTCATCGACCATTGCTACATGCTTGTCTGCGGTCTTCTCGATGTCAACGGGAGGAGTCGGGTCTTTCACAACAGCAGCGTTCAGGACCATCGGCGCATCTCCGGCAACGACCGTGTAAGTGAAGCGGAGCGTAATGCTCTGACCCTTCTCCACATTCGCAACCGTATAGGTGTAATCACCGTTATCCGTCACACCGTCCATCGGAACGAAGTTCAGGACACCGTTACCGTCAAAGAAATCCTTGACGACAGCGTTCTTGACTGCCTGTCCGCCAACATTCGTCAGCGTAATCGTGTAGTTCAGCGTATCGCCAACCTTGGCTTCTGCCTTATCTACACTCTTAACGATTTCGAGCTTGCCTTCCGGCACATCAACATGCGTGCCGTCACCGGGAACCTCAACATCGACCTTGTTGGAAGGAATCTCCTCGTCAGGGTCGCCGGGGTTTTTGCCGGGGACATGAGCCGTTGCAATGTTTTCAAGAATCTTGGTCGGAACATCGGCAATCTGGACTGTGTAGGTATAACGGACCACTGCGTCACCGCCAGCAGGAATCTTGTCAATGACAAATTCGCCGTTGGTGAACTTGTAGCCAGCGCCATCTACGCCTTCAATCTTGCCCGCGAAGTTGTTCGCGTCAGTCAGACGGACATTCTTGATGTCGTAATCCTTACCGTTATGAATCGTAACCGTATAGGTAACGACCTCGTTCGGTTCAGCCTTGGTCTTGTCGGCAGTCTTAAAGATGGTAACGACACCATCGTCAGGCTTCTCAACATCAACCGGGTTGGACGGAATGTCGTAGTCGGAACCGTTATGGCTATAACGCACATCGGCGGTATTCTCGATGACGGAAGCATCGTTTGCCTGCATCGTATAGGTGTAGGTAATGTCGATGGACTTGCCGGATTCGAGTGTTGCGATGGTCCAAGTCTTATCACCGTTGTAGGTGTAGCCCTTGCCATCTTTGCCTTCGATTTCGCCCTTGAAGTTGTTCGTATCGCTTACCAGCAGATTCGTCAAGGTGTCCTTGGAATTGTTCTTCACCGTAATGGTGTAGGTAACAATCTCATTGACCTTAGCGATATGCTTGTCTGCGCTCTTCACAATATCCGTGGGCGGTTCGGGAGTTGTGATGACTGCCGCGTTCAAAACCTCAGGTGCGTCTCCGTCAACTACCACATAGGTGAAGTTGAGCGTTACGCTTTCGCCAGCCTTGACGCTTGCAATCGTGTAAGTGTCATCACCGTTATCGGTGACGCCATCCATAGCCACGAAGTTCAGTGTGCCCTTGCCGTCGAAGAAGTCCTTGACTGTGACATTCTCAGCATCGCCCTTGCCGTTGTTCTTGACAGTAATCGTGTAGTTCAGGGTATCACCGACAGCGGCTTCACTCTTGTCTACGCTCTTCGTCAGAACAAGGTCAGGAATCTTGGTTTCAGTCTCGGAACCCGGAACCTCAACATCGACAGGATTCGAAGGAATCTTCTCATCGTTATCGATAGGCTTGTTCGGGTCTTTACCGTGACCGGGGTTGTTCGGGTCTTCGGGGTTCGTTCCGGGAACATCAGCCGTAGCGATATTCTCCAGAATCTGAGTAGGCACATCGCCAATTTCAACCGTGTAGGTGTAGGTCAGAGTGACCGAAGCGCCTGCGGCAATCTCAGCGATATGGAACTCACCGTTCTCGAAGGTGTAGTCCGCGCCGTCAACACCAGTGATTTCACCAGCGAAGTTGTTGGCATCGGTTACTACAACATCGTGAACATCGAAGCCCTTGTTGTTGGTAACGGTGACATTGTAGGTGACGACCTCACCCGGCTTAGCCATCTTCTTGTCCGCTTCCTTGTGGATGGAGACAGTTCCCTTATCGGGTACGACCACATCGACAGTCGGCGTATCAAGTTTCACGGTATCGCCGTTCTCGGAATACGTCACATCAGCCTTGTTCTCGAGGAGCTTCTCATCATTGCTCTGTACCGTGTAGGTATAGGTAATGTCGATGGTCTCCCCTGCTCCGATTTCCGGAATCGTCCAAGTATTATCGCCGTTATAGGTGTACTTGTCTGTATTGGCGGCATTGATGCTGCCAACAAAGTTATTGGTATCCTTGACAGTGACATTCGTCTTTGCCTTGGTATCGGGGTTATACACGCTGATGGTGTAAGTCACGATTTCATCGACAAATGCGAACTTCTTGTCAGCCGTCTTGGTGGGTTCGAGCGGCGGGTCAACGGGCGGTGTCGTGACGACAGCGGCGTTCAGGACCTCAGGCTCATCGCCTTCCACGATAACATAGGTGAAGCGGAGCTCCATGAATGTACCGGCAGGCAGTTTGTTGATGGTGTAAGTGCCATCACCGTTCACTACAACACCGACAGCCGGGATGTAGTTGAGTTTACCGTGTCCATCGAAGAAGTCTTCGACCAGAATATTTTTCAGTTCGCCATCGCCAACATTAGACACCTTAACGGTGTAATGCAGCATATCGCCAACAGAAGCACTCTTCTTGTCTACGAATTTCTCGACTTTCAACTTGCCCTCGGGCGGGTTGACAGGAACAGGTACATCACTGCCGGGAACCTTGACGGTGACCTCGTTAGAAGGCTTCGTCTTTTCATTCTCAGGAGTCTGGTCTTCGTCAGCGAACCAGTAATGCAGCGTAGCCACATTCTTCAGCTCGTTGTAAGTATCCTGACCCTTACCGGCATCGGTGTTCAGCACAATGTAATCATACTCTACCGTGACAGTCTTGCCAGCCGGAATAGTGCCGACCTTGATGACTGCGGAACCGGCAGATGCAGATTCCAGAGTGCCGTTCTTGACATTCGTGATAACGCCGTTGAAGTTGTTCTTGTCGTGCAGCGCTGCATTCACATAGTCAACAGTGTCATTGTTGTGCATGACGACGGTGTAATGCACCGTATCGCCGATGTTTGCAATGGCCTTGTCTGCCTGTTTTACAACGGTGGGTCCGACACGTTCCGGCGTGGGAGTTTCGGGGATGACAGGGATATCAACCTCATTGGAAGGAATCTTTACCTTGCCGGAATCCGTCACATATGTCATTTCGGCGTTATTGACAAGCATGGTATTGGGAGCATCTTCATTCATTACCGTGTAGGTGTAGACAATGTCTACGCTCTCACCAGCGCCGATAGAAGAAATATTCCAGACCTTGTCGCCAATATAGCTTACAACATCAGTGTTTTCGGCAGGCGTGATAACACCCGTGAAGTTGTTTGTATCCTTGACCTCAACATTCGTCTTGGTCTCGTTAGTCGTATTGGTAACGGTAATGGTGTAAGTCACCACCTCGCCAACCACTACGGTCTGTTTATCTGCCTTTTTCTCGATTTCGGGAATTTCCGGAATCTCGACAGCAGCATTGTTTACGACATCCTTGTCGCCTTCCTGTACGGTATAGGTGACAGGAATCTCAACGACCTCACCAGCCGCAATTTCTGCGATGGTGAAGGAATGAGTCGCTGCGTCATAGATGTACTTGTCGGAACTTACAGCATTGATTTCGCCAATGCCGTCATTGAAGTCGCGTACAACTACATTCTGAGCAGTCATTGTGCCGTTGTTGGTAACGGTAATGGTGTAGTGAATGGTATCGCCAATCATCACACTGGATTCGAGAGAAGTCTTTACAACGCGAATATCGCGGTCAGGCACTTCGCCTACATGGACAGTCTCAGTATCGGGGTCGCTCGTAACAGTCTTGTTGTCGGGGTTCTTGCCCTCAGCAACAGCCGTATTCACGATGTTACCGTTATCGAGGTTCATGTCCTCTGCCACAGCAGTGTAGATATAAGTGATTTCGACGGATTCGCCTGCGTTCAACTCAGGAATCATCCACTTGCCGTTTCCGTCATACATCAAATCGCCAGTATACTCGACAGTGCCGTTGCCGTTGGATGTATCGGTAACGATAACATTCGTCAGCTTGGTATTGCCGCTGTTCTTAACGGTCAGAGTATAGGTTACGGTCGTATCATTGCCGTTCATATCTACGAAGCTCTTGTCAGCGTTCTTTACGATGGTCAGTTCATCACGGAGCACATCAACCTCAACAGGCTTAGAAGGCTCTTCGATGTCCTTGTCACCCGGAATCTCAGTATCGGGATTCTTGGGAGCGTGAGCAGTAGCTACGTTGATAATCGTTTCGGGGTCACCGTTCTGCACAATATACAGGTAATTCAGAGTAACGGAATCACCGACATTCAGAGCAGGAATGGTGAACAATCTGGTTTCGGGGTTATAGGTATATCCGTCGCCGGTAGAGACGATAAACATACCCAGAGCATTGGTGTTATCGGAGACGGTAACATTCGTCATATCGACAGTGCCGTCGTTCGTGACAGTGACCTGATACTTGACGACTTCGCCGGGATAAGCGTGGTCGCGGTCAGCAGACTTGACAATCGTCAGGTGCTTGTAGTACAGCGGCACGATTACTTCGTTGGAATCGACAGGTTTCTCAGGAATAGTCGGGTCTTCGCGAGCAGGAATCGTTGCGGTAGCAATGTTATCCAGCTTGCCGTTTGCGAGGTCATCTGCGACAACCGTGTACTTATAGGTAATGGTTACGGACTTTCCAACACCAAGGCTGGTGATTGTCCATGTTCCATCATCGTTGACACGATAGCCGAAGTGGAGCTTCGTGCTCTCGACAGGCTCGCCCATAAAGTTGTTCGTATCCTTTACGACAACATTTTCAAGCTTCGTGTTGCCCGTATTGGTGACTTTCAGCGTGTAAGTGACGACATCACCTACGCCAGCCTCAGTCTTATCAGCACTCTTTTCGATGGTCAGATTCTGACGGATGATTTCCACATCAACATCAGGAGTCTCGACCAACCAATCCTTGTTAGGCTCGGTATAGTTCGGAGTGGTGCTGCCATCAGGGTTCTCAGTATAGCTCTCGACTACCTTCATATCGGTAATCTTGGCGTTGTTTTCGAGGATATCGTTGTTGTTGGTGCCGTGGTCGGTCGGGTCTACCGTGTAGGTATAGGTGAACGTTACGGCATTGGTATGGGTTTCATCGCGCAGATGGGAAATCTCTGCGATAACGAACTCGCCCTTCTCTGCATCATAGGTCACACCGTTTGCCTGAGACAGGACAGGAACACCAACGAAGTTGTTGGTATCTTTAACGATGACGTTGTGCAGGTCATGACTGGTCGCGTTCGTAACAGTAATCGTGTAGCGAATCACATCGTAATCCGTAGCGCGTTCACGGTCAGCAGATTTCTCGATAGAGACAATTTCCTTATCGCGAACGGTCAGAGTACCATCCACATACTTGATGATGTAGTTGGCATTGCTGCCGCTGCCATCTTCGGTGTTGATGATAACTGCATCGCTGGGAACGTTCTTGCTGGAACCCACTTCGGTCTGAGAACCGGTTACGGTCACAGAATCCATCTTATCGTGAATGCCAAGCAGGTCGTTATCTACGAGTTCCGGAGCGTAGGTATAGCCGGGTTCCGTCAACGGAGTGCCGTCATATACCTTTTCTGCGGAGTTTGCAGTAATGGTTACCTCACGCGGGTCAATGAAGAAATGTCCGGGAGTTACTGTGCCAATCTCAATGTTATCTACCTCAGTATAGGTAGGAACAATGGAATAGCCGGGGTTCTCGGTACGAACATTCTCACCCGGAACACGAGCTGCATCCAGATTCAGGGCACGGTCGATATAATCGCGCAGGTCCTTATCCGGAGTGTAAGGCTCATCCTTCTCGTTCGTGAGCGTATAGGAAACATTGAACTTATCGGGGTCGTTATCACCGTAGGTCTTGCGGTCGTCTTCTGCCTTGATGTTAATAATCAAGGGTTTGACGGTCAACTTACCATCGATGTAAACGAAATCGTAGTTCGGGTTATGGAAGGTAGAATCCTTGGCAGATACAGGATATTCACCAACAGGGCTCCACTTCTCTGCATCAGTCTTGGTCTTGAGCGCATCTTTACCACCGATATCATCGATGGTGTCACCGCGCTTATAGCCGGTAATGGTTACGTTGGGTGTCGGGTTATCTTCGCCGAAATACTTTTCGTCGTCAATAACTGTAACAACGATGGTTGCAGGAACAATGGTCAGAGTTCCGGGAGTGGTAATGATTTCGTAGTTGCCGGACGGGTCAGTGCCATCAATAGTGATGGGATACTTGCCTACCTGCTCACCGTCATCAGTATCAGCGCCGGGACGCTTTGTGGTGATATCGAAGAAGTCTTCGTCACCGGGATTGACCAGTTCTTCGGGGTCAGTAATCGTCCAAGTCAGCGGGTCGGGGTCTTTCTCTCCGTAAACCTTCTGCTGGTCATCTGCCTTCACATGGATAGGTTTCTTACCAATCGTCAGGTCACCGCCAACATAGATAAACTTGTAATTGCTGTTGTCAGCAACCAACTGCTGTCTATCGTAGTTGATGGGATAATTACCAACTTTCGTCTTATTCGTTACGGGATTGCCAGCGTTATCGTTGCAGTACATTGTAGCAGTGCCGGAGACCTTGGATTCATCGTCCTTGATACCGGTACCGGTTTCGTCCTTAACGTCACGACCGACAAAACCTGTGATGGAATAAGTGAATTCGGGAATCTCATCGCCGTAGGTGGTCTTGTATCCGCCATCGACCGTAACAGTGAGCGTTGCGGGGATGATTTTCAGAGAACCATCGTATACGGTAACGGCATAGTTCTTGTTGCTTGTATCGTACTTTGCGGAAATGAGGTAATCACCATCATAGAGGGTAGTTCCCCACTTATTGAGAGAATCTGCTGCAGTGACATCGCCGCGCACAACATTCTCACCTTTGGTGCGGTACAACTCAACATTCAGCGGGCTGTTTTCGGGGTCAATCAGGCCAATCACATTGCCAGCATTGTCTTCGTAATGGAAGGTAAATGCCGGGTCAGCGGTGCCGTAGGTCTTGACCTTATGGTCAATACGAACAATCAGTTCCTTCGGGTTGACAGTGATATCGCCATTGACATAGCGGATAACATAGTTCTTCTCGAAGTTTGTGTTGCTCTTGACTTCGAAAGTGGAGCCGATATGCTCTTCACCGTCTTCCAGAACAACGCAATCCGGGTTCACCGCATCCTCATTGTTGTTGCCAGCAGTTACGATGTACTTGCCAGCGTCAGACAGGTCGAAGCACAGAGTAGCGAAGCCAAGTTCACCGTTCAGAACGGTTTCCTTCGTGTCATCACGCTTGAAGCCGGTAATATCGGCATCAAATGCGGGATTCTCTTCGCCATAGGTCTTGGAATAGCCACCCTTTACGGTAACAACCAGCTCAGCCGGAGTAATCGTAAAGTTGCCGTTCTCCATGGTAATAACGTAGTTGGTGATACCATCCTTGCTGACAGGGCTGATATCGTTGGCATTGATGGCGTAAGCCTTGCCGAACGAATGCTCGCCAGTCCAGACATCTTCACCGGGTTCACGAGTCACGCCAGTACCTTCGAGGTCGCCGGGCTGGACAGGCACATCCGCGCCTTCCTTCTCGGTGAGAACGGGACCGTTTGCGTACTCGATGTAGTAGTTGCCATCTTCGCCACGGACACCGTCATGGAGCGTGTACTTCAATTCAGGGTCAGCGTCGCCGTAAACCTTGGTGTTATCCGCAGCAATAACGGAAACGGGGCGAGGAATGATAGTCAGGTTGCCAGCGGTAATCGTGATGTCATCATCATAGATGGTGCTGTGGACACCGGACAGGCTGATGCAATCCTTGTAAGTGCCGCTGGAACTGGTCTGCGTATCCAGATGGGTAAAGGTAAAGGAATTGGTGTTGATACCGGCTTCCTCTGCCGTGATTTCAACAGCCTCGCCGTTTTCTACCTTAAACACATGATAGGTGTAATCGGTAGAACCATCGTAGAAGCGGTTGACACGGTCGCCGTAATAGCGAACCTTATCATCAACGGTAATCATCAGACCCTGACGCTTGACAATGAGGTCGTTTGCGTAACGGTACTCAAAGTCGTAGTTCGGGTTATCCAGCTCAAGCTGTTTCTGGTCGTTTGCTGCGAGGTTTCCAATCTGACGGTCCTGCGGCGTGGAGTAGACGGGATAAGAACCGACTTCTTCACCCTCTGCACGAACCAGATTGAAGACGATGGGAACCTTATCGGGGTTCACAACGACGCTTGCATCCGTGATACGGCTGCCTGCGCCGAGCTTCTGCTGACCATTTACGGAATTATGGGTAATCATATCGGTCAGGGTGAAATCCTGAACCTTATCAGCATCGCCCAGTTCCTTCTGCCAGCCAGTGACTTCCAGCAGCATCGGACGAGGTTTGATAGTCAGAACACCGGGTGTGTAGTTCGCAATCGTATAGTTATAACCGCCATCTGCGTTTTCACGAGGTACGAGAATCGTATGCTCTTCGCAGTAACTCTTATCGCCATACAGGTAGTTGGAGCCAACATCGGTGTACTTATTGTAAGTCAGGTTGATGTAATCGCTCAGAGTATTCTTTGCGGTTTCAAGAACCTTTGCGGTTGCGCCATCGTTATTCTTCAAAGCAACATCAGCAGTATCGCCGTGCTTCAAGCCAACAACGGTCAGCGTGTAGTCGTTTTTGTTATCTTCGCCGTAGTAACGCTCCTGATTACTAAATACGATTGTCAGCGGGACAGGCGTAATGGTCATCTTGGCGTCGTTCGTTTCGACGATATAGTTGCTTGCTGTGCTCTTTTCGTAAGAGATACGGATGGTATAGCCTTCGTCACGGACATTCTCGCCGCTGTCACGAACTGCCTTGATGCCGAGCATTTCGCTGGTAGGCTTAATGATTTCGCCATCGACAGTCCACTTCAATGCGGGTTCCGTGCCGCCGTATGCCTTCGTTGCATCGAGAGCCGCAATGCGAATCAGACGAGGATGTACTTTCAGAACATTGGACTCGTAAACGAGTTCGTAGTTGGAAACTACCTGTCCTTCACTGTTCGTGACGGTCTTGATGTCAAGAGTATTGCCGTAACCGGTGTTTTCGTTCACGGATACAGGATATCCGTTTACGGGAACATGGGTATGCGGATGGTCATCGTCATGATAATGCTCATGACCCTTGTGCATTTCGTTGTATTTCTCCAAGCAGTAAGCGCATTCTTCTTCGGGAACATCCGTCTGATAGATTACATCACTGCTCTGTGTAGCGGTTGTCAGATAAGGCAGATTAGAAGTGCCGTTCTTGAATGCCAGAGCGGTGCGGGAAGCGCCGTTTACGACTTCAACCACATTACCGATGGTATCATTACCAATCAGATGCATGTTGTTGTAATCAACGGTAGCGTCATCGCCCAGAACGGTCCAGTTGTTTTCGTCCGAAACATCCAGTTCATTGCCTTGGTCATCTGTGCCAAGAACCTTGAATGTGGAGTTGAAGAACGGGTTCGTTGTACCGTAAATCTTCTGGCTTTCGTCAACGGAAATCATAATCTTGCGGGGCTTAACCTCGATAGAACCGGGGTCTTCCGTGACAACATAGTTCTTCAATACATCATAGTTGAACTCGTTCAGACCAATGTAAGATACAGGGTAAGAACCAGCATCTGTCGTCTCACTCGGTACTACATTGTATACGAATTTACTCTGATAATTGTTTGTCTTTTTCGCTTTCAGGTCGAGTTTTTCATCGTCCGAAGAAGCGGTCTTATGGTCTTCGACCAGACCTTCCATGGTCAGCCAGCTATCAGAACCCTTATTCCAGTAGTAGACATCGTCTGCATACGGAAGTTTGATATTCTTGAAGCCATGTCCATAAGTGGTGCTTACGCTCTTGACCTGCGCACGCAGCGTCGTACGGTAAATACCACCGCTGAAAGTCTTGTCTGCGATATAGTAGTCGTTGTAGTTATTGTTCACAAGGTACATTTCATTGTTCTGTTCAATGTCACGCACCAGCGCGTTCGTATCATCGATATCCTGTACAGTGTACTCGAATACGATGTTTACGGTGCCGCCAACCGGAATTGTGTCAATGTAGAACTCTGTACCCTGCTGGTTCATACGAATGCCATTTGTGGATTTCAGGGTGATGGGACCATTACCTGCAAATCTGCTCTTCAGACGCAGGTTCTGGATAGCAACAGGAGCAACATAATTGTTCTGTGCTGCCAGACCATATCCGGTATCCTTGTTCGTTACTGCAATCGTAACAGTCATCTTCTGACCAACCTGCGGGGTGGTCGTGCTGTAGCTGTACTTTACAGAATACGGCAGATGGCGAATCGTATTCGTCGAAAGACCATTGTAACGGTCTTCTTTGATGACACCATTGTCGCCGTTTGCATCATACCCGGTCAGCTGTTCGCCAGCATTGCTGTCAGCATAAGAACCAACATAGGTCTGAGCATTCAGTTCAACGGAATCGTAGTTGGTGATATTATCAATATAGATATTTCCCTGTCCTTCTTCACCGATATTGGCGTTGTAGTAGGAATCATATACCTTGATGTTGTTCGGATTCACTACCGTGTTCTGGTAGTTATCCTGTTCGGTCTTGGTATAGCGGGTAATATCGATGTTTTCCTGTTTACCAGCAAGAATCATTTCATATGCCTGCTCGATAGTCACATTCTGATTATCGTAGACAGTCGTATCGGTCAGATACTTGCCGTTTCCGATATCATTGGAGTTACCATCGTAATTCCACTTGTATTTGTTCACATCATGATACTGACTGTGAACATACAGAGGACGAGGATTGATGGTACCAGTGAAATCTTCACTTGCAATATAATAGTTGTCAAACGGGTTGTTAATCAGTTCAAGAATCGTAACGGTCTTGATACTGTGCAGACCCGTATGGATGGACTCTCTGAAACTCGTTTTTGCGAAGTCCTCAGGAGCATAGTTTTCGCAATAATAGCCGTAAGCCAGTGTGCTGTTCAGCGCGACAGTATCGCCGTGAACAATACCGGAATCAGCAGTTGCTGCTTTGATTTTAATATCAGATACCTTTGCGGTGCTGATATTGTCGTAAATCTTATTGTTGTCATAGCTGTAAAGATGCAGCGGGCGCGGATAAATATCGAAGTATACGACATTACCGTTGCCGGATACATATTCATCAGGTGTAGTGCTTTCGCCACGGACTACATAAGTCTTGCCGGGTTTCGTGTTCTCCCAGCAGAAAGTAACTTCGTACTTGCCCGTGTAGGTTGCCGTAGCAGTGTAGGAGCCGGTACGAACGAGAGGCTTCTTCTTGCTATCGGTAGTAGCGTTGGTAGGATATGTGATGTTGGGAGATTCGTTGTTTGAATAGGTGATGTTTACACCGCGCAGGACTTCTTGTTCGTTGATGCCTGCATCGGTATCGCCGTCCCATACAACGTGTGCGGTAACAGTCAACTGGTTGCCGTCGTACATCTTGTTAGCAACAGTCAGCATGACCTTGGCACGAGTAGGAGTGCATTCGTTTGCATCCTCGAAGCCAATATCCATTGCGTTCTTACCAACGCGACGATACAGACGCTTATTCAGGTCAACGACCTTGATTTTTGCACGACCAGCCTGACCAATACCGGAACCGGCACCGTCATTCAACTGGTTTGCACCAGTGACATTTGCTTTAATGATGATGTTGCCGTTGTCAAGGTTTTCACCAACAGAAGCGGCATAAGAAGAACCACGCAATGCACCATCGGTAGAAGCAGATTGCCAACCAGAACCGCCGCCGTTTTCGTGCAGTGTGTTGTTGTAGCCTTCTCGTTCTTCTCGTGGCATTCCGAGTTCACTGCTGTGGGGGCCGGTGTAACCCATGCCACAGATATCACCATGATGATATTCGTAGTCGTCGAAAACTTTGTCTTCACTTAATGAGCAGTGATAATACTCACTGCTGTGGTTTGAACCAGAACCGCCGATACCGCGCTCGGTGTATCCGTTGCCGGAGATAATTGCAGCACCGGAACCGCCGCCAGCAACACCGAACATTGACGAGCCGTTACCGTAGTTCTTCAGCTGTCCGTCACCAATAAGGCCGAATGCAACCGTGGTAGCGCCACCACCGCCGCCAAAGCCTATGGGAGAACCGCTATGATAGCTGCTGTCAACACCGTGTCCGTCGTCATAGCAGTCATAGAATACTGCGCCGACGCCACCGGAACCGCCGCCATTATAACCGCCAGAACCACCGGTACCACTACCTGCTGAACCCCAACCGGAGCCACCGCCGGAACCACTGCCGCCAGCACCGCCAGCGACAAAGTAAAGGGTCGTGCCTTCCTTGATATCTGCTGTGATAATGGTATGACTGCCGGAGTTTCCGCTGATTCCCAGTCCATCTTCACTGCTTGCATGGCCGCCGCCAGCACCCCACAGGTCAATCTGATAGGTTGCATCAAACGGAGCAGTCCAAGAAGAAGTGGGACGGTTTCCGTCATTGGCATTGAATGACTGGTCAGCTGCACGAACATTCTTTTCATCAATATAGAAGAAAACCTGCTCGTTGGTGCCGTCAAACTCTTCCATGTCGTAGCAGTGATACTGGATAGCATTGCGCCAGAACCATTGCCAGATTTCCTTCGGGTAAGAATAATCGGACCATAATGCATAGCCGTGGTCCAGATAAGGCGCATAGTCCTCGTTGTTCTTGTCCAGATATCCGCGTTCATCGAGAGAAATGCCAAGTTCAGCCAACGTCTTGCCCTGAACATCAATCTGAGAAGGATTGCCGTTCATGTCATAACGAGTAACGGTTGTCATTTGTCCACGATACTGAGTACCGAGATTGACGCTCAGATGGTCACTCTGGTTAAACACAGTACGAGAAGTGTCTCTGTGCTTGCCATACGGGAACTCATTCACAATCTGATAGCGGGACATAATGTACCGAAGTCCATTAGGCGCTTCAATTGTCAGTTCGGGATACATGAAAATAGAGTGCTTATCAACGCCGCAACTAACAAGATTGCGCTCGTTTGCATGGATACTGATATTGTAATCCAGCCACAACTCTGCACCAGTGTCGGTGTTATCTTCATCGATACCGCCGTTCACATAGTCAAAGTTATGAGCAAGGGTATTTGTGATGGTCTGACTCTTCAGTTTCGTGCTGTTGTAGCCGCGAATGTATTCCAGATACGGTTTGCACTGGAAATAGAAGTGCTCAGTACCGAAGTCCATCGGGTTCGTTGCGGATTCAATGTGCAGGCTCGTGGTAATGCTCCACTTAGCATATGCACTGTTGATGTCAAACGGCTGACCATTCAACATCGTATCCTCAACGGGTTTGATATCATCAATGGTGATGTAGGCGGTGAACTTGCCGAACGGAGAACCGGAATGCTCAGTTTCGATTGCGTCCACGACCTGCTTCATCACAGAACTGTCATCTGTATTGATGTCGTATCTTGTTTTGACGATATTTGCCCAGTCTTTGTAGTTTTCGGTAGTCAAACCGTTACCGTTGTTAGCGTACCCGTTGATATTGATGGGGTTGATGACGGGCTTATAATCGGTAGATTCCGAATTCAAGTCGTCTTGGAAGCCCCACTGCAATACAGGGATAAGGATACGGTTTCCGGATTCTGTCAATTTGCTGGGAGAGAATGTGATAGTCGTTGTATAAACGGCCACGTTCTTATCAGAAATCAACGGGTTATTGGAATCGCCTCTGCTGGCATTCCAGTTATCCACTTGGTCTTGCGTTGTCTCAACAGACCAGTAATTCTGACCAAAATCGCCAGTCGCATCGCCCTCGCTGTTATGCTCCTGCATCATCAATGCACGGGCTTCCAGCATAGTTGCGGAAACGAAAGGTGCATCGACCTGCAACAGGCCATAACGGGAAGTGTCGAATCCTGCGTTGTCAGCATCGCCGATTGCGCTGTAGGAGTTCTCGACCTTGGTTCTCTTTTCGTTAAAGCGATAGCTTGCAACGATACGGAAATAATATCCGGACCAGTTGTAATCTGCCGCGTGCAGGGTAAGGGTGATAGTAGTGTGTTTCTGAGCACACTGCTGGTCAGTGAAACCATCAGGACGCCAGAAATCAGCAGGCAGCCATTTGTTGTCATGAATCATACTTGCGGTCTCTTTCCCCTTTGCGAGGGTATCGACCGTATGTGCTTCAATGTCAACCTTGTTTACCTGACTATTATCTACGGTATTCAATGTATAAGTACCGCCGAATGTGACGGATGTGGCAAGAGTCTGCCAATCGTCATCATAGGGGTCTTTGTACTGAACATCGTAGCTGTAGCCCTTATCATCAAGGCCCTTCCAGTAATCTGTTTCAAACACGAAGGTGGCTTCGTCCTGAGTCATAACACGCTGATTCGGTGCCTGCGTCATGGACATGGGGCGCTCTTCGATTTGGATGATACCGGAAGCTTCCGGAGTGATTACGCCGGGGTCGATGGTAGAATAAGTCTTACCCTCAACCTCGTAGTCTGTACGAAGCTGAATGGCGTTTCCTGTATATGCCAGCATTTGCAGCTGTACATCCACTGAACTGTGCGGGTAATTGTATACACCATCATTGCCGTCATGGAATACCGGTGTTTTGATGATACCTGTTACGGCACCGTCTTCGGTAGTGAACTGACCGTAATGACCAATCTTGACCCAGTCGCTCAGAGCATTACTGGTATTGCGCAGGTCAACCACGCGGTAATACCATGTTACGGATTCATTGCTGATGGGCTGATTGTAGATGATACCGGAACCTTCGAGAACCTTAGTGGTCTCGCCTTCCCAGTAACGGTAGTTCTCAATAGGTGTTGCTTCGATTGTCAGCAGTTCCAGAGGAACCGTTTCGCAGTCGTTCCAGAAATGAGGAGGAACCTTTGCAACGATAGGACCGTATTTGGTGACCTCATTGCCAGCCTTGTCATATACGCGGGCACGAAGAATCGTTTTGCCGCCTACGTAAATACAGGGCAGGTTAGAAATACAATACTGGTCTACGTTGTTGACTACACAGCTGAAATCGTCGCCTTCCTGCAGCAGCGCAGTGTTGTCCTCGTACCGGATATGAACGGTATATCCCTCGTGAACCTGACCATCATTGAACAACTTTGCGTCGCTCAGCTTGCCGTAGATACGAGCGATACCGGTGGTACGAACGGACGGAGAGCTGTTACCGCTGTCCTTAAAGACAGTGTCCCAGCCTTTCAGTCTATCAGTACCAAGGTTCCAGTCGTTGCCGTCTCCGGTACGATATGCACCCAAATCACCGGTGGTGTTATCGAACAGAGCACCGTCTTTGGGAACTTTTACATCGAAGTATTTGCTGTTCCAGTGACCTGTGAAGTTCTTGATGGGCTTCCAAGTCGTGGAATCAAAGCCCAGCTTCGTCAGGTCGAGGTCTTCCATCAGTTCGTAGCAATCGCTCAGAGGATACCAGTAGCTTCCGCCGTTGGCGAGAGCCGTCAGAATCTTCTTGGCGTTTGCTGCGTTGACACGATGGACGAAGTGCGTCATCTGCTGGTCGGCTTGGTCAGCGGCACAGACTTCGCACTGCTTGCGCTGAGAAATCCACATCAGGGTGTTGACGCAAAGACGCATTTCTTCGTACGTTGCGTTGTTGACTTGACCACCGCCAACAATAGGAAGGTGACCAATCTGGTTCATAACAAAGTTGCCGGAACCAGCCAGATAGAAGTTGTTAGTGCCGCTGCGCCCATCAACGGTGGGCTCGTACAGCTTGCCAAGTCCTGCATCCGTGAAATCAGATGCACAACCATCATACTGAACCCAGATATCGTCGAATGCGACCTGACCATTACTGTGAGTCAGAGCAGCAGGAACTGTCTGACCAACACTAAACTTATAAGGCCAGTTGGTCGGCGTACGGTGCTTGATATCTGGGTTAATCATAGCCTCTTCATAGGTATATCCGCCGTTTGCACGGATACGAAGACTACGGCCACCGTAGATTGTTGTCTTCAAAAATGGGCCATGAGAACCACCGGAAGACATAATAGCGGAAGGTACAGTCAGCGGGTCAACAATCCA
>OICD01000210.1_pt1 | contig 37977 bp, 36 predicted proteins | sample 1581161 | NCBI WGS metagenome assembly OICD01 (sample SAMEA3882546, study PRJEB24775) | human gut metagenome | biome: human-associated habitat; feature: intestine environment; material: feces | place: Netherlands | collected 2009/2010 | reverse complement strand
GCAGCCGCCGGAGCGGTGCTTAAGCCGTAAGGCGGGAATTATGCGGTGTTGCCCTTTGTAAAAAACATAGAAGGGGCTGCTGCACACGCAACAGCCCCTTTTGTTTTTGGGGAAATTATACCTTGCGAAGGATGCCGTCGGTCAATTCGACGCTGTCGCCTTCCTCCATCCCGCCGCGGCGCAGCGCTTCGTCGGGGTAGGGGAGCATGCGCCGCGTGCCGTCAGCACCTTCCAGCACTACGTCAACCAGAATCGGCTGGTCGGCGGGTGGCTCCTCGCAGCCGTACATCTGTTCCTCAATGCGGAAAATTTTGTATTTCATGCAGCTTCACGCTCTCTCCGGGGCGGTGGGGCCTGTCTCCACGGCCTCGATTTCTTTGATCAACATCTCATGGCCCTGCAAAAGATGGGTGCGCGGGCTCTGGCAGTGGGGGCAGGTGCGGCCAAACTGCACGGTGGGGTACTGTTGGCCGCAGTCCTCGCACACGGTCACGGCGGGGATGGTCTCCACGGTCAGCACCGCGCCGGGCAAAAGCTCCGATTTCGCCGCCGCCCACTTCCAGCAGTCCTGCAGATAGCTCTCCACCACGCCGGAGACCTCGCCCAGCTGCAGCGTCACGCGCCGGATGCGCGTCACGTCGTTCTGCCGGGCCACGTCCTCCACCGTGCGGATGATGTGGAATACAATGCCAAGCTCGTGCATTACTTCTCCTTCTTGGCAAAGCGGATCTTGATCTCGCGCTTCGCCATGTAGGGCAGAATGGCCTTGAACTTGTCCTCGCTCCTGACCATCTTGCTGCACTCGGGCAGGTCACGGTGCAGGCGGATGGCATCAAACTCGCACTTTGTCGTGCAGACGCCGCAGCCAATGCACTTGTTCGGGTCCACAACGCTGGCACCGCAGCCCAGACAGCGCGCTGTCTCGATTTTGACCTGATCCTCGGTCAGCGTCAGGTGCGCGTCGCGGAAGGAACGGTGCGCGTCAATGCCCGCATCCAGCGCGGCGGACTGGCGCGGTGCGCGGTCATACTCGCCCAGCGCCAGATTCGACTTGTCCAGCTCGTGGAAGTCGCGGCGGTTGCGGCCAATCGTCAGGCTTGTGTTGGGCTGTACAAAGCGGTGGATGGAAATTGCCCCCTGCTTGCCCGCAGCAATCGCGTCAATGGCAAACCGCGGCCCGGTGCAGACGTCGCCGCCGACGAAAATGTCCGGCTGGGCGGTCTGGTAGGTCAGCGCGTCGGCCACAGCGCCCTGGCCGCGGCCCAGCTGCACGGCCTCGCCGTTCAGCAAATCGCCCCACTCGATGCACTGGCCGATGCTTAAAACAACATTGTCGCACGGCAGGGTGATGGTATCGTTTTCATCGTAGGTGGGCGAAAAACGGCCCTCCGCGTTGTAAAGGCCGGTGCACTTTTTCAGCACGACGGCTGTCACATGGCCGTTCTCGGAGAGGAACTCCTTCGGGCCGTAGCCGCAGGCGATTTTGGTGCCCTCCTCCTCGGCCTCGGCAATTTCCTCCGGCGAGGCCGGCATCTTGTCCCGCGGCTCCAGACAGACCATCGTCACGCCGTCGGAACCGCAGCGCAGAGACACACGCGCCGCGTCAATGGCAACGTTGCCGCCGCCGATGACGACAGTCTTTCCGGTCATTTTGCGGCTCTCGTCACCGCCGACGGTGCGCAGCAGGTGGACGGCGGTCTCGATGCCCGCGGCGTCCTCGCCGGGCACATCGGCCCGGCGCCCGCCCTGGCAGCCGATGGCGATATAGAACGCCCGGTAGCCCTGTCGGCGCAGCTCGGCCAGCGTGACGTCTTTGCCGACCTCGACACCGCAGCGGATGTCAACGCCCAGCTCCCGCAGAATGTCGATCTCTGCGTCAATGACGTTTTTCTCGAGCTTGAACGAAGGGATGCCGTAGCGCAGCATGCCGCCGGGACGCTCGTTTTTCTCAAATACGGTGGGCTTGTAGCCCTGCACTGCCAGAAAATAGGCGCAGGACAGACCCGCGGGGCCGCCGCCGATGATGGCGATCTTCTGCGGCCACGGGCCCTGCAGCGACGGCTGGACAACGTCGGGCACGTAGCGGTGCGCGGCGTTCAGGTCCTGCTCGGCAATGAACTTCTTGACGACGTCGATGGCCACGGCTTGATCCACGGTGCCGCGGGTGCAGGCGTCCTCGCACCGGCGGTTGCAGACGCGCCCGCAGACGGCGGGGAAGGGGTTCTCCTTTTTAATAAGCGCCAGCGCGTCGCGGTAGCGGCCCTGCGCGGCCATTTTCAGGTAGCCCTGCACGGCAATGTGCGCGGGGCAGGCCGTCTTGCAGGGGGCTGTGCCGGTGTCATAGCAGTTGATGCGGTTCTTGTCGCGGTAGTCGATGGCCCACTTGTCGGGGCCCCACTTCACGGCGTCGGGCAGTTCCTGCTTCGGGTAGGTGATGGGGCCGTCCTTCGTGCAGAGCTTCTGGCCCAGCTTGACCGCGCCCGCGGGGCAGTACTCCACACAGCGCCCGCAGGCCACGCAGTTCTCCGGCTCGACACGCGCCACGTAGGCCGAGCGGCTCATGTTCGGCGTGTTGAACAGCTGGCTTGTGCGCAGCGCATTGCAGACGTTGACGTTGCAGTTGCAGATGGCAAAAATCTTGTTCTCGCCGTCGATGTTCGTGATTTGGTGCACAAAGCCGTTGTCCTCGGCCTTCTGCAGGATCTGCATGACCTCATCGTAGGTCACGTAATGCCCCTTGTTGGTCTCGACGAGGTAGTCTGCCATATCGCCCACGCCGATGCACCAGTCGTCGGGGTCGTCGCCGCAGCCCTCGCCCATGGCGGCGCGGGACATACGGCAGCTGCACGGACCGGCGGCATACTTGCCGTCGTACTTTTTCAGCCAGTGAGAGATGTGCTCGATGTCGGCGGACCGGTTCTCGGTCTCGATGGCTTTTTCCACCGGGATGACGTGCATACCGATACCTGCGCCGCCCGGGGGCACCATGGCGGTGATGTGCTCCAGCGGCAGAAACGTCATCCGCTCAAAGAAGGCTGTCACCTCGGGGTGGTCGGCGATCTGCTGTTTGTTCATGTTGAAGAACTCTGCGCTGCCGGGCACGAACATCGGCAGGATGTACTGCTTTTCGCGGCGGGGATTCTCCCAGTTGTACTCCAGCAGACCGACGACGGCCATCTGCTGCAAAAGCGGCTCCAGCTCCCCGGCAGGCTTGCCCGTGGCCTTGACCAGCTCGGGCAGGGTCATGGGCTTGCGGACCTTCATTTTTAAGGCAACGTCCGCCATCTCGTCGGTCACGATGGACGCCAGGCCCCAGTATTCGGGGTCATCCTTCGTCAGAATGCCCTTTTTGGCCGGGATGCGGTCCGTGATCATCTGGCCCAGCCTGGCAATTTTCTCGCGGTACGGCTCGTCCCTCGGAATCTCGAAGGGCAGCCTGCTCTCATCCAGCGGGAACGCAGTGGGTTTGCTCATGGTGTGCTCCTTTTTTGTGCCGTTGCTCCGTTTTTGCACAGTAGGGGCCGGGCATGCCCGGCCCGGTTGTAAATGGCGGACGGGCGATTGCGGCAAGGCCGCGGGCCGCACATGTGCGGCCCCTACAACGCGGCTGGATCATTTACGCCTGCCACGCCCTGACCTGCGCTTTTAGCCAATCGGCCCATTCGTCAATGCCCTCGCCCGTCCGGGCGCAGATCGGGATGACCCTTGCGTTCGGGTTGCGCAGGGCCACATACTCGCGGCATTTGTCCATGTCAAAGTCAAAATACGGCAGCACGTCGATCTTGTTGACAAGAACGACGTCGCAGACCTGGAACATCAGCGGATATTTCAGCGGCTTGTCGTGACCCTCGGGGACCGACAAAATCATCGCGTTCTTCACCGCGCCGGTGTCGAACTCGGCAGGGCAGACAAGGTTGCCGACGTTTTCCAGAATCACCAAATCGAGACCCCCGGTGCCCAGCCCGGCCAGCCCCTGCCGGGTCATCTCGGCGTCCAGATGGCACATGCCGCCGGTGTGCAGCTGAATGGCCTTGGCGCCGGTCTCGGCAATGGCGCGGGCGTCCACGTCGGAGTCGATGTCGGCCTCCATCACGCCGATGCGCAGCTCATTTTGCAGCGCAGCAATCGTGCGGCGCAGTGTCGTGGTTTTGCCGGACCCCGGTGCGCTCATTAAATTCAGCAGAAAAATATTTTCCTGCTTCAGCTCGGCCCGCAGCGCGGCGGCCTGTTCGTCGTTGGAGGCAAAGATGCTCTGCTTGACCTCGAGAATTTTCACGTTGTCCATGGGGTGCTCCTTATAAATTGGTATACGGTCTCTGATAACATTTTAACATCGTGTCAAAAAATCCGCAATCGACGAATATGACAAAGAAAATTTGCGCAGTACGGACAAGATGACGAAAAAGCCCTAAGCCTTCCCCCTTGGGGGAAGGTGGCCCCGCAGGGCCGGATGAGGGAAAGGCGTGCCATAACCGTCCGCAAACGGATTGCAGCCGTAAACTTCGCCCTCATCAGTCACCTTCGGTGACAGCTTCCCCCGAGGGGGAAGCCTCTGGTTTTATAAAATGCTCCACCACCATCCGCTGCGCCTCCGGCGTAAACAGCAGCACTGAATACGGCGTGCCGCGGGCGCTGACCTTGTCCTCGCTGCGCAGACCGGCGTCCACACCGGCAGGGGTCGGCACGTAGTAAAAGCCCTTCGTCGGCAGACGCTCCATGCCGATGAGCCGCTGCGCCAGCAGCCACTCGTCGATCTCCTTGATGGTCGGTGCCTTCACATCCGGGTCACCGGCGGCCTCGATCAGCGCGGCCTTCAGCTCCGCGCCGGTATAGCTGTCCTGATAGTTGAAGCTGCGCGCGTCCTCCGCCGTCAGGTAAAACGCGGGGCGCTCGGCCTTCGGCGGCTTTTTCTTCTTCTCGGACGGCAGCGGCTTTTCCGGCTCCGGTGCGGGCGGGTCCAGGCTCAAAACGGCGTCGGGGTGGTCGGCGCGGTAAGCGTCAATGACCGCAAAGAACGCGGCACCGTACTTTTCATACTTGCGCTCACCCATGCCGTAGATGCCCAGCATATCCTCCGCGCGGCGCGGCGCGCGCAGGCACATATCCACCAGCGACTTGTCACCGAACACGACGTAGGGCGGCAGTCCCTCGCGCTGGGCGGTGTCGAACCGCAGCTGGCGCAGCTGGTTGAACAGCTCCAGTCCGGCGCTCGTCAGCGCGTCCATCGGGCTGCGGCGCTTCGGCTTCGGTGCGCGGGCCTGCTCCGGCTCACGCTGCGGCGGCAGCTTGACCAGCACCTGCCCGCCGGCCTTCAGCGGGGCAATATCCCCGATGTGCAGCACGGCGTACTGGTCGTCGCTCTGCACCAAATATCCATCCTCCAGCAGCTGGGCCAGCAGGCGTTCCAGCGTCTCGCGCGGGGTGTCCTTCATCCGGCCGTAGCTCTTGAAGCGCTCGGCTCCCAGCTCCCGCAGACGCGCACGGTTCGCGCCTTGTAAAGTGCCGAACAAAATCGCTTTGCCGTACCGCCCGTGCAGCTCGGCCACGCAGTTGATCATCCACTTGGCGGCGTCGGTCATATCGACCTCGTCAAAATCGTTGTTGCAGCTGCCGCAGTTGCCGCACGGCGCGATGGGATGCTCGCCGAAATAGGCCAGAATGTAGTTGCGCAGGCACTCCGTCGTCTGGCAGTAGCGCTCCATCGTCTGCAAGCGCTGCAGGTCGCGCTGGCGCAGAAGGTCGGCCTCCTCGTCGTCCATCTCGGCAAAATCCTTTTTGTCCAGCAGGAATTTGTTGATGATGACGTCCTGCGCCGAAAAAAGCAGCACGCACTGCGACGGCAGCCCGTCACGCCCGGCGCGGCCCGCCTCCTGGTAATAATTCTCCATGCTCTGGGGCATGTTGTAGTGCAGCACGAACCGCACGTTGGACTTGTCAATGCCCATGCCAAAGGCGTTCGTCGCCACAATGACCGGCGCGGTGTCGTAGATGAAGTCATTCTGATTTTTGCGGCGTGCTTCGGCGGACAGGCCCGCGTGGTACTTTGTGGCCGCAAAGCCATATTCGGTCAGAAGCTCCTGCAGCTTGTCCACATTCTTGCGGGTGGCGCAGTAGATGATGCCGCTCTCGCCGGGGTGGTCGCGCAGATATTGGATGACAAAATCGTCCTTGCGGCGGGTGCGCTCGACCTGAAAGTAGAGGTTGGGCCGGTCAAAACCGGTCACAAGCACCTTCGGGTCGTGGAGCCGCAGCGTGCAGACAATGTCGTCCTTGACCTCCCGCGTGGCCGTGGCCGTGAACGCCGACACGATGGGGCGGCGGGGCAGACTGTCGATGAAGTCGAGGATCTTTAAGTAGCTCGGGCGGAAATCCTGTCCCCACTGGCTGATGCAGTGCGCCTCATCCACCGTGACCATCGAGATGTCCGCCCCCGCGGCAAAGCTGCGGAACACCGGGCTTTCCAGCCGTTCGGGCGCGACGTAGACGAGCTTGTAGCTGCCCTCGGCGGCCAGGTCCAGCGCGCGGGCGATCTGTGTCTCGGTCAGCGACGAGTTGATAAATGCCGCATGGATGCCCGCTGCGTTCAGCCCCTTGACCTGGTCCTGCATCAGCGAGATCAGCGGCGAGATGACGAGCGTCAGCCCCGGCAGCAGCAGGGCAGGGACCTGATAGCAGAGCGACTTGCCCGCGCCGGTGGGCATGATGGCCAGCGCGTCCCGCCCGGCCAGAAGGGCGCTGACGATCTCCTCCTGCCCGGGGCGGAAGGAGTCGTAGCCGAAATATCGTTTTAACGCTTCAAGCGGAGTCATGAAGGACCTCCTGAAATTTTTCTTCCATTATACCACATCCGCACCCCTGCGGCCAGAGAAACGCGCACTTTACACCGCGCACCGTCTGCGGTATACTGGTAGCAAACTATAGCAAACTATAAAAACAGGAGCTGTCGCTATGATTCTGGATATTGTTGTGGACGTACAAAAGGACTTTATCACGGGTGCGCTGGCGAACCCCCAGGCGCAGGCCAACGTGGCCCACCTGGCCGAGACCGTTAAGGCCCATGCCCGGGCCGGGCACTGGCTGTTCCTGACGCGGGACACCCACCCCGACAACTACCTCGCCACGCGGGAGGGACGCCACCTGCCTGTGGAGCACTGCATCGAGGGCGAGGACGGCTGGAACTTTGCGCCCGAGCTGGAGAACGCGCTGGACGGTACCGAGCCCGAGGTCTGCCACATCGTCAACAAGCCGACCTTCGGCAGCTATATGCTGCCGAGCGAGATCCTCGACGAGCTGATGGCCCACAACAAGGCCGTGGACGACATTGAAAAGATCGTCATCTACGGCTACTGCACCGACATCTGCGTCATCAGCAACGCCATGGTGCTGCGCGCGGCCTTCCCGGAGACGGAAATCGAAATCCTGTCCGACTGCTGCGCCGGGGTCACGCCCCAGTCCCACCAAACGGCGCTGGACGCCATGCGGGCGTGCCAGTTCACAATCGTATAAAGCGTATAAAGGCAAAATTGAAACCGACGCACTCTTGCGTTTCTCACCGCATTGTGTTATACTTTACACCGTAAAACTGAATACGACAGCAGGTGCCTTTTTATGCCGCCGTTCGGCGCATGGGAAAGGGTAAAAGGGAAGCGGGTGCAAATCCCGCACGATCTCGTCACTGTGATAAGGGAGCCTGCCGCCAGGGTGCATTTGCACCGGTCACTGGGTTTTGACCCGGGAAGGCGGCGGCAGGCGTTGAGCTTTCAGCCAGGAAACCTGCCTGCTGCCGGGTACGGGGGCGTACCGCCCCAAATCACGAGGAATTGGTTGTACCGCAAAGCACCTGCTTAAAATACGGGGTCTTTTGTGTTGCCATTCTGCACGCAAAAGACCTCGTTTTTTACGGGGTCAATTTCCGTGTGCCCTGCTGTTCTCTCCCGTACTATCTCCAGGCTTTAAACAAGGAAAGGAAGCAAGAACACATGAGAAAGATCACCTACAGGAAAGCTGCCGCCGTCGCCATGGCCGCAGCACTGTCCGCCGCCCTGCTGGTCGGCTGCGGCAGCACCGCCGCGAGCACTGACAGCGCTGCCGCGAGCACCGTCGCCGACGAAAGCACCGCAGAAAGCACCGCAGAAGATGCAGACGAGGGAGATGCAGACGAAGTGGCCGCTAAGAACTGCGCCGATTTGATCGACGCCATCTACGTGCAGGAGCGCAGCGCCGACACCGATGCCCAGTGCGAGGCCGCCAAGGCTGCCTGGGATGCCCTGACCGACACCCAGAAAGAGCTGGTCGAGGGTGAGAACGCAGACCCCGACTACTTTGGCCGCGACACCGGCGACGCCAGCAAGGACGACCCGCGCAATGCCGACGACATCGGCGAAAATGAGCTGCTGGTCGTCAGCTTCGGCACCTCCTTCAACGGCAGCCGCGCCGCTGACATCAAGGGCATCGAGGACGCCCTGCAGGTCGCCTACCCGGATTGGAGCGTCCGCCGCGCCTTCACCGCGCAGATCATCATCAACCACGTTCAGGCCCGCGACGGCGAGAAGATCGACAACATGGACCAGGCGCTTGACCGTGCCGTTGCCAACGGCGTCAAGAATCTGGTTGTCCAGCCTACGCACCTGATGCACGGCGCCGAGTACGACGAGATGTGCGAGGCTGTTGAGCAGTACAAAGACAAATTTGACAGCGTTGCCATTGCCGAACCCCTGCTGGGCGAGGTCGGCGAAGATGCCTCCGTCATCAACGCCGACAAGGAGGCCGTAGCCGCTGCCATCACCGCCGAGGCCGTCAAGACCGCCGGGTATGACGACGCCGCTGCCGCCGCTGCGGACGGTACCGCCTTTGTCTTTATGGGCCACGGCACGTCCCACACCGCCAAGGTCAGCTACAGCCAGATGCAGACCGCGATGCAGACGCTGGGCTATGACAACGTCTTTATCGGCACTGTTGAGGGTGAGCCCGAGGACACCGCCTGCGATGCCGTTATCGAGAAGGTCAAGGAGGCCGGTTACACCAAGGTCATCCTGCGCCCGCTGATGGTCGTCGCCGGTGACCACGCCAACAACGACATGGCCGGTGCCGATGACGATTCCTGGCTGAGCCAGTTCAACGCCGCCGACTGCTTTGAGAGCGTCGACACCCAGATCGCAGGTCTGGGCGAGATCGGCGACATCCAGCAGCTCTACGTTGACCATGCCGGGGCCGCCATCGATTCCCTGAACGGCTGAGAAAGACCCATTCTGCCCGGAGGGTAAGCTCCGGGCAGTTTTTTGGTTTTTGGGAAGGCACGGCAGGGGCCGGGCATGCCCGGCCTGCGTCCGATGTGATGCCCTGCCACACCGTAGGGGCGGATTCCATATCCGCCCGCGTCGCCTCCCGCTATTGCCTGATAAATATATATAGAATGAGGTAAGGAAAGCATGAAAAAGCTCCAACTCGCATCCCTGTCTCTCGCTGCCCTGCTGCTGGCGGGCTGCGGTGCGTCCGCAGCGTCCACCGCCGAGAGCACGTCCGAGGCGGTCTCCACGGAAGAAACCGCCCCTGCCGCCACCGCGGCCCCGGCCCCCGCCGTCACGAAAGCCCCGGCCCCCGCTGCCGCGCTGCCGGACGGCGTATACACCGCTAAGTTCAACACCGACAGCAGCATGTTCCACGCCAACGAAGCCGTGGACGGCATGGGCACGCTGACGGTGGAAAACGGCACGATGACCTTCCACGTCAGTCTGCAGTCCCAGAAGATCGTCAACCTGTATCCGGGCATGGCCGCCGACGCCCCCGCCCACGAGAGCGACTGGCTGCAGCCTACCGTTGACACGGTGACCTACTCCGACGGCACCAGCGACGAAGTATACGGCTTTGACATCCCCGTTGCGGCTGTCGATGCCGATTTCCAGCTGGCCATCCTCGGCACCAAGGGCACCTGGTATGACCATACGGTCAGCATCTCCGATGCCGAGCCTGCGGCAGAGGATGCGGCTGCGGCAGGCGTCGAGATCCCCGCCGACGGCAGCTACACCTGCGCTGTGACGCTGGAGGGCGGCAGCGGGCGCGCCACCGTCGAAAGCCCAGCCGCGCTGACCGTGGCCGACGGCATTATGACCGCGACCATCGTCTGGAGCAGCCCGAACTATGACTATATGCTCGTCGACGGCGAAAAGTACCTGCCCGTCAACACCGACGGCAACTCGACGTTTGAGATCCCCGTTGCCGCGCTGGATACCGCGCTGGCCGTCACGGCGGACACCGTCGCCATGAGCACCCCGCACGAGATCGACTATACCCTGACCTTTGACAGCGCGACGCTGGCCGCCGAATGAGGCGCGCGGCAGCTTTTGCCCTGCCCGTTCTGCTGCTGGCAGGGTGCGCGGCTGCCTCCCAGGCTCCCGCGCAAACGGACGCATTGACGATAGAAAACCGCTATCCGCTGGAATATGCGAAGCAGTTCACGGTGGATGTGTGCGCGGGCGGCTATGACCTTATCACGATTGACGGCAGCCGCTATCTCGTCGTGCCGGAGGGGGCCGCTGCGCCCGCCAATCTGGACGCAGACATCACCGTTTTGCAGCAGCCTATCCAAAATATCTACCTTGTGTCGTCGTCCGCGATGGACCCCATCATCAGCATTGGCGGGCTGGGGGCTGTGGCGCTGTCCGGCACGCAGGCCGAAAACTGGTACCTCGACGCGGCCCGCACCGCCATGGAGCAGGGCGAGATCGCCTACGCGGGCAAGTACAGTGCGCCCGATTACGAGACGATCCTGTCCGCTGACTGCGGCCTTGCCATCGAGAACACAATGATCTACCACACGCCCGAGGTGAAAGAGCAGCTTGAAAAATTCGGCGTGCCGGTCCTCGTCGAGCGCTCGAGCTACGAGAGTGACCCGCTGGCCCGGATGGAATGGGTCAAGCTGTACGGCATCCTGCTGGGCAGAACCGAGGAGGCCGAGCGCGTTTTTGACGACGCTGTGCAGCGCATTGCACCGCTGCTGGACGAGGAACCCACCGGCAAGACTGCGGCGTTCTTCTCCATCACCTCAAACAATCTCGCCACGGTGCGCAAGGGCGGCGATTACGTCGCCAAGATGATCGGGCTGGCGGGCGGCAGCTACGTCTTTGCCGACCTGACCGACAGCGGCAACAATCTGGCGACTGTCAATATCTCGCTCGAGGATTTCTACGCCGGGGCGCGTGATGCCGATGTGCTGCTCTACAATAGCACGATTGAGGGCGAGCTGCGCACAATGGATGAGCTGCTCGCCAAATGTCCGATGCTGGCGGACTTCAAGGCCGTGCAAAGCGGCAGCGTCTGGTGTACGTCGCAGAGCCTTTTCCAGCAGAGCATGGAGCTGCCGGAGCTGATCCTGGATATGAACAGGGTGTTCACCGAGGATGACCCGGACGACAGTGAATTGACTTTTTTGACGAAGCTGCACTGAAAATTTAACGCGGCGGCAAAAACGGGCGCACAAAACCGTGGCGCATCCGTAGGGGCGGATTCCATATCCGCCCGCACCATTGCCGCCGCCGCAAAGGGAACCACGCATGCACACCTCCAAACGCATGACAATTGCATACCTCGCCATGGCGGCGGCACTGCTGGCGCTGTTTGCGCTCAACCTGTTTTGGGGCAGCATTGCGCTCTCCCCGGCGGACATCGCGGCGACCATGCTGGGCCGCGGCACAAACGCGCTGGCGGCCAACATCCTGCTGCAGCTGCGCCTGCCGCGCGCCGTCATGGTCGTACTGCTGGGGGCAGCGCTCTCGGTGGCCGGGTATCTGCTGCAAACTTTTTTTGCCAACCCGATTGCCGGGCCGTTCGTCATGGGCATTTCCAGCGGGGCCAAGCTGGCTGTGGCGCTGACGATGGTCGTCTTTTTGAACCGCGGTCTGCTCACCGGCTCACTGACGCTGATTCTGGCGGCGTTTGCCGGGGCAATGGCGGCCATGCTGTTTGTGCTGGCCGTGGCGCGCCGCGTGCAGCAGATGAGCATTTTGGTTATCTGCGGCGTCATGATCGGCTACATCTGCTCGGCCGTCACCGATATTGTCGTCGCCTTCGCGCAGGATTCCAACATCGTCAACCTGCACAACTGGTCGATGGGCAGCTTCTCCGGCATGACCTGGGGCAATGCCGCCACGGCGGCGGCCATCGTTCTGCCCTGCCTGGCCGCCGCGTTTTTGCTGTCCAAGCCGATGGCTGCCTACCAGCTGGGCGAAAGCTACGCCGCCAGCGTCGGCGTGCCGGTGCGGGCGTTTTCCGTGGTGCTTGTGCTGCTGTCAAGCCTGCTGGCGGCCTGCGTCACGGCATTTGCCGGACCGATCTCCTTCGTCGGCATTGCGGTGCCGCATCTGGTAAAACATACGCTGGGCAGTGCAAAACCGCTGCGGGTGCTGCCGGGCTGCGCACTGGGCGGCGCGGCATTCTGCCTGCTGTGCGACCTGATCGCCCGCAGCCTGTTTGCACCCACCGAGCTGTCCATCAGCTCGGTCACAGCGGTGTTCGGTGCGCCGGTGGTCATCTGGCTGCTTGTGCGCCGCCACAGCGGGGAGGGCACGGTATGAGCTGTTGTGAAACGCAAAATCTCGCCGTCGGCTACGGTGCGCCGCTGCTGCGGGACATTGCCCTGCACGCCGAGCGCGGCAAAATTCTGGCGCTCATCGGTCCGAACGGCGCGGGCAAATCCACTCTTTTAAAAACGCTGGCCGGGCAGCTGGCGGCGCAGGGCGGCGCGGTGCTGCTGGACGGGCAAGACCTGACGGCATACACCCCCAACGCCCGGGCGCGCAAGCTGGCGCTGATGCTGCCCCACACGGCCCGCACCGAGCTGACGTCCTGCTTTGAGGTCGCCGCGGCTGGGCGCTACCCCTACACCGGGCGGCTGGGCATTTTGTCCGATGCCGACAGGCAGCAGGTGCATGACGCCCTGTGCCTTGTCCGGGCGGAGGAGCTGGAGGACCGCGATTTTGCCAGGATCAGCGACGGCCAGCGCCAGCGCGTGCTGCTGGCCCGCGCGGTCTGCCAACAGCCGGAGATTTTGCTTCTGGACGAGCCAACGTCTTTTTTGGACGTAAAGGGCAAGGCGGAGCTCATGGACATCCTCCAAGTGCTGGCGCATGAGAAGAATGTGGCTGTCATCGTGACGCTGCATGAGCTGGAGCTGGCCCAAAGGCTGGCCGATGCCGTTGTCTGCGTTGCGCCGTCAGGCGTGTCCGCTGTGCTGGCACCGCAGGACGCCTTTGCACAGGACAATATCTGTGCGCTGTTTGGACTGAGCACCGACCAATACGCGGTGCTGTTTGCCGGGAGCGGCGCAAAGCCGAAGCCCCAATTTGAGCACTACATCCGCAGCGGGCAGCGTTTACTGCGCTGCGGCTACACCACCGGCACCTGCGCGGCGCTGGGGGCGGCGGGCGCGGCGCGGCTGCTGCTGACCGGCCACGCGCCGGAAAGCGTTGGTCTGCGCACGCCCAAGGGTATCGTCGTGGAGGTCGCACCGCAGTTCTGCCGCCTGACGGCAGACGGGGCCGCGTGCGCCATCGTCAAGGACGGCGGCGACGACATCGACGCCACGACGGGTCTGCCGGTCATTGCCGCGGTCACACTGCTGCCCGGCGCGCCGCGCACCGTTACGATTGACGGCGGGGCGGGGGTGGGCCGTGTGACAAAGCCCGGCCTTGACCAGCCCGTCGGCGCTGCGGCCATCAACCGTGTGCCGCGGCAGATGATAACCGAGGCGCTTTTGCGGGAGGCGGACGCCGTCGGCTACGGCGGCGGGTTCGCGGTGGTCATCTCCATCGAAGGCGGCGAGGCTGCGGCCAAGCGCACCTTCAACCCGCATCTGGGGGTCGAGGGCGGCCTGTCGGTGCTGGGCACCAGCGGCATTGTGGAACCGATGAGCCAGCAGGCGCTTCTGGATACGCTGCAAATCGAAATCCACCAGGCAGCGTTGAAAAGCCGCCGCCTGATTTTAGCCCCAGGCAACTACGGGCTGGACTACCTGGCCGCCAACTACCCCGCGCTGCACGAGATCCCTGTCGTAAAAATCTCAAATTTCATCGGCGAGGCGCTGGATATGGCAGCGGCGGAACACTTTGCGGAGGTGCTGCTCGTCGGGCATGTGGGCAAGCTCGTCAAGCTGGCGGGCGGCATCATGAACACCCATTCCCGCTGTGCCGACTGCCGCACTGAGCTGTTCTGTGCCCATGCGGCGCTCTGCGGCGCGGACGCGGCGACCTGCCGCGCCCTGATGGACGCCGCCACGACAGACGCCTGTCTGGACATTCTGGACGCCGCGCAGCTGCGGGAGCCGGTCATGGCCAGTCTGCTCACCGCGATCCAGCTGCATCTGGACCGCCGCGCGGCGGGGGCGTTCAAGGTCGGCGCGGTGCTGTTCTCAAACCGGAACGGCCCGCTTGGCCAGACAAAAACTGCCGATACACTGTTGAAATTGTGGAAGGAAGCCTGACATGGTACATTTTGTGGGGGCCGGTCCCGGCGCACCGGACCTGATTACCCGGCGCGGCGCGGCCCTGCTGCAAACGGCGGACTGCATCATCTACGCGGGCAGTCTGGTCAACCCGGCGCTGCTGGGGCTGGCGGGGCCGGACTGCGCCATTTATAACAGCGCCGAGATGACGCTGGAGCAGGTGCTTGCCGTCATGAAAGAAAACGAAGCAGCGCACAAAACCACCGTGCGCCTGCACACGGGCGACCCCTGCCTGTACGGCGCGATCCGGGAACAGATGGACGCGCTGGACGCCATGGGCATCGCCTACGACGATACGCCCGGCGTGTCGAGCTTCTGCGGTGCGGCGGCGGCGCTGAACGCCGAGTACACGCTGCCCGGCGTCAGCCAGACCGTCATCATCACCCGCATGGAGGGCCGTACCCCTGTGCCCGAAGGTGAGCGGCTGGCCGCGCTGGCCGCCCACGGGGCGACGATGGTCATTTTCCTCTCCATCGGCCTGATCGACAGGGTGCAGGATGCGCTTCTGCAGGGCGCGTACACCGCCGCGACCCCTGCCGCCATTGTCTACAAGGCAACGTGGCCGGAACAGAAAATTGTACATTGCACCGTCGGAACGCTGGCCGAAAGCACCCGCGCGGCGGGCATCACCAAGACGGCGCTCATCGTCGTCGGGGACTTTTTGGCCGCACAGTATGACCGCAGCAAGCTGTATGACCCGGCGTTCACAACGGAGTTCCGAAGGGGGACGGACCGATGACCTGCGCGTACATTGCGTTCACAGCGCGGGGCCTGGCGCTGGCGCAGCAGCTGGCGGCAGCCTGCCCCGGCAGCGTGACCCGCGGCGGTGCGGACGGCGTCCGCCTGACCGATTGGACCGCTGCGCAGTTTGCACAAAGCGACGCACTGATTTTTGTAGGAGCTGCCGGGATCGCGGTGCGGGCCATCGCGCCCCACTGCCGCAGCAAGGCTGCAGACCCCGCCGTCGTTGTGCTGGATGAGGGTGGGCGGTTCGCCATTCCGCTGCTGTCGGGGCATCTGGGCGGCGCAAACGAGCTGGCGCAGCGGCTGGCGGCGGTCTGCCATGCCGTGCCGGTCATCACGACGGCCACCGACGGACGCGGCGTTTTTGCCGTGGACGAGTGGGCCAAGCGCCAGGGCTGCGCCGTGGCCGAGCCGGAGCGCATCCGCTGCGTGAGCGGGGCACTGCTGGCCGGGCAGAGCGTTTGCTATGCCGCCGACTGGGCTGTTTCCGGCACGCCGCCCGCGGGTGTGGAGCCTGCCGCCGCCGCTGACCGCGCAGATTTTGCGCTGACGCTGACCCCGACGGGTGAGGCGCTGCACCTGATCCCCCGCATTGCGGTGTTGGGTGTCGGCTGCAAGCGCGGCACGACGGCGGAAAAGTTGGAAACAGCCTTTGCGGCCTTCTGCGCGGAGCACCATTTTGCCCCGCAGGGCATTGTCCGCGCAGCCAGCATTGACTTGAAAAAGGATGAGCCGGGTCTGGCGGCGTTCTGCCGGGCGCACGGCTTGGAGATGGACTTTTATACCGCCGCTGCCCTGCGCACGGCTAAAGGCCGCTTTACGTCCTCCGGCTTTGTGCAGAGCATCACGGGCGTGGACAATGTCTGTGAACGTGCGGCGGTGCTGGCTGCAGACGGGGTGCTGTTCATCCCGAAGTGGGCGCGGGACGGCGTGACCCTTGCCGTAGCGCTGGCCCCCTTTGCCCCGGATTGGAGATGGAAAAATGATGAACCGTAGTCTTGTGTATGTGGTGGGCCTCGGCCCGGGCGGTGCGCAGTATTTGACCGCCCAGGCGCAGACTGCCCTGCAGGCCGCCGACGTGCTGTGCGGCTACACGGTCTACATCGACCTTGTGCGCCCGCTTTACCCGGATAAAGAGGTCTACGCTACCGGCATGACGCGGGAGCTTGACCGCTGCCGTTGGGCGCTGGAAACGGCAAAGGGCGGCAAGACGGTGGCGCTCGTCTGCTCCGGCGACGCCGGGGTCTACGGCATGGCCAGCCCGCTGTTGGAGCTGGCGGAGCACTGCCCGGAGGTGGAGGTTGAGATCGTGCCCGGCCTGACCGCCGCTTTGAGCGGGGCCGCGGTGCTGGGTGCGCCGTTGGCACACGATTTTTGCGTGATTTCGCTGTCGGACCGGCTGACGCCGTGGGCCGTCATTGAAAAGCGGCTGGCCTGCGCCGCGGCGGGGGATTTCTGTCTGGCGCTCTACAACCCGTCGTCCAAAGGCCGCGCCGACTACCTGCAAAAGGCCGTTCGCATTCTGCGGGACAACGGCAAGGGCCCGGACACGGTCTGCGGGCTGGTGCGCTGCATTGGCCGTGACGGCCAGACCGCACGGCTGCTGACGCTGGCCGGGCTGGAGGACACCGCCGTGGATATGTTCACAACGGTCTTTGTCGGCAACGCTGCAACGCAGATTTTACATGGCAGAATGGTTACGCCAAGGGGGTATCGCGGCGTATGAATGTGGTGGTTTTCAGCGGTACAACGGAGGGGCGCAGCTTCTCCCGCGCGCTGGCGGCGCTCGGCGCGGCGGTCACGGTCTGTGTGGCAACAGAGCTGGGGGCCGAGGAACAGGGCTGCGCCGACGGCATCACGGTGCGCACCGGGCGGCTGGACGCCGAAGGAATGACGGCGCTGCTGCGCGGTGCGGCACTCTGCGTTGACGCGACCCACCCGTATGCCGCCGAGGCAACGCGCAATATCCGTGCGGCGGCAGCGGCGGCGGGAGTTGAATATCACCGTCTGCTGCGCCCCGCCAGCCCCCTGCCCACGGGTAGTGTGGTGCTGGCCGATGCCGCCCGGGCCGCCGCGTATCTGGCAGACAGACCGGGGCGCGTCCTGCTGGCAACGGGTGCCAAGGAGCTGCCCGCCTTCGCAGCGCTCGACCCGGCGCGGCTCTACCCGCGCGTTCTGCCGACGCTGGCAGGTATCGCAGCATGCGAGGCAGCGGGCATTCCGCACCGCAATATCCTTGCGATGCAGGGGCCTTTTACGAAAGAATTAAATGCGGCGCTGCTGCACCAGTTCCATATCGACTATATGGTCACGAAGGACGGCGGTGCGGCGGGCGGCTTTGCCGAAAAGGCCGAGGCCGCCGCCCGGTGCGGCGTGCGGCTCATTGTGCTGCGCCGCCCGGACGACGAGGGCGAGACCACGGACACAATTTTACAGCGATGCAGGGAGCTTTTATGAAGATCACATTGGTGGGCATGGGCAGCGGGGCACCCGGCAGCCTGACAGCGGCGGGGCTGGAGACGCTGCGCGGAGCGGAGCTGATCATCGGCGCACGCCGCCTGCTGGAAAACCTGCCCGAGGGCTGCACGGCAAACCGCGCAGCCCTCTATAAAACAGACGAAATTTGCGCATTGCTGCGGCAAACAGATTGCGCGGAGGCCGCGGTGGTTTTCAGCGGCGATACGGGCTTCTACTCCGGCGCGGCGGCGCTCTGCCGCGCATTGGACGACGCGGGTCTGCCGTACACGGTGCTGCCCGGCGTTTCCAGCGTGCAATTATTGGCCGCGGCGCTGGGCCGCCCGTGGCAGGGCTGGCGGCTCGTCTCCGCCCACGGGTGTGCCTGTGACCCGGTGGCCGCCTGCCGCGCAGGCGGGACAACCTTTTTCCTGACCGGCGGCAGCGAGACCCCCGCGACGCTCTGCCAACAGCTGGCGGCTGCCGGGCTGGGCGGCGCTGCGGCCACGGTGGGGGAGAACCTCGGCACGCCGTCCCAGCGGCTTGTGACCGGCACGGCGCAGGAGCTGGCCGCACAGCACTTTGCACCGCTCAGTGTCCTGCTTGTGGAAAATGTGCCCGCGCCCCTGCGCCGCACGCCCGGCCTGCCCGATGCAGCGTTCATCCGCGGCAAAACGCCGATGACCAAGCAGGAGGTCCGCGCTGCCGCGCTGGCCAAGCTGGCTGTGCGCCCCACAGATACCCTCTGGGACGTGGGCGCGGGCACCGGCAGCGTCAGTGTGGAGCTGGCGCTGGCCGCCCCTGCGGGCCGGGTCTGCGCCGTGGAGTGCGACGCGGAAGCCTGTGACCTTATCCGTCAGAACCGCGCAAAATTTGCGGTGCAAAATCTGCACCTTACCGAGGGCCTTGCCCCCGCCGCACTGGCAGACTGGCCCGCGCCGGACGCTGTTTTTATCGGCGGCAGCAAGGGCAGTCTGCGGGCTGTCGTCGATGCCGCGCTGGACGCGAACCCCGATGCACGGCTTTGTATCAGCGCCATTGCGCTGGAAACCTTGCAGGAGGCCGTTGCGGCCCTGACGGCCCACGGCCTGACTGCCCAGGTCACACAGATCGCAGTCAGCCGCAGCCGGGCGGCGGGCAGCCTGCACCTGCTCATGGCGAACAACCCGGTTTTCTTGATCGCGAGGGAGTAAAAATGCTGCAATTGGTTCTGGCTGCACCCCGCTCCGGCAGCGGAAAAACAACGGCTGCCTGTGCGCTGCTGGCGGCGCTGACTGCCCGCGGGCTGACCCCCTGCGCGTTCAAGTCGGGGCCGGACTACATCGACCCGATGTTCCACCGCGCGGTGCTGGGCGTCGAAAGCCACAATCTCGACCTGTTTTTCTCTGCACCGCAGACCGCCCGCGCACTCTACGCCCGGCACGCGGCGGGGCACGGCGCGGCAGTCGTCGAGGGGGCCATGGGCTACTACGACGGCCTTGGCGGCGTGACCGACACGGCCAGCGCGTGGCAGCTGGCCGATACGCTGGACCTGCCCGCACTGCTCGTTGTGCGGCCCAAGGGGGCAAGCCTGACGCTGGCGGCGGAGCTGCGCGGGCTGACGGCGTTCCGCACACCGCACCATATCGCGGGAATTTTGCTCAATGATTGTACGCAAAATTTGTGTACCATGCTGAAGCCGATGCTCGAAAAAGAGACCGGCCTGCCCGTGGTCGGCTGCCTGCCGCCGCTGCCCGAGGCCGCGATAGAAAGCCGCCACCTCGGTCTGAAAACCGCCGCCGAGATCGACGATCTGCAGCGCAAGATACAGCTCTTATCCGATGCCGCGCAGCAAACCATCGACTGGCCGCTGCTGCACACCCTGTTTGACCGCCCCGCGCCCGCCGCTGTGCCGTGCACGGTGCCCCCGCCGCGGGTGCGCCTTGCCGTGGCAAGGGACGCCGCGTTCTGCTTTACCTACGCCGAAACGCTGGAGGCACTGCGGGAAAATGGCGCGGAGCTGTGCTTTTTCAGCCCGCTGGCCGACACGGCTCTGCCGGATAATATCGGCGGGCTTTACCTGCCGGGCGGCTACCCCGAGCTGTACGCCGCCCGGCTGGCCGCGAACGCCCCCCTGCGCGCCGCCGTAAAAAGCGCCGTGCAGGGCGGCCTGCCCACCGTGGCCGAGTGCGGCGGCTTTTTGTACCTGGGCCGGACATTACAGGACGCCGACGGCACGCCCCACCCGATGGCGGGCGTGCTGCCCGGACAGGGCTTCAAGGTCGGGCGGCTTGTGCGGTTCGGCTACGCCCGCCTGACCGCCCGCGCCGACAGTATGCTGTTCCGCGCGGGGGAGAGCCTGCCCGTCCACGAGTTCCACCACTGGGACTCCACCGAAAACGGCGATGCGTTCACCGCTGCCAAGGCAAACGGGCGGCAGTGGGTGTGCGGCTTTGCCAATGCACGTCTCTACGCGGGTTTTCCGCATCTCTACTGGGCAGGTACGCCGCTGCCGAAGCGCTTTGCGGCTGCAGCCGAACATTATATAAAGGAAACATCATGACCGAAAACGAACTGAAAAACCTGCTTGCAGCCGTTACCCCGCCGGACGAGACCGCCCGTGCCGCAGCCCACGCCCACTGGGCTGCGTTGGCAAAGCCTTTGGGCGGACTGGGTCGGCTGGAAGCCATGGTCGAGGACGCCGCCGCGCTGACCGGCGACCCCGTGCCGGATGTCAGCCGCCGCGCGGTGCTGGTGCTCTGCGCGGACAACGGCGTTGTGGCGCAGGACGTCAGCCAGACCGATGCCTCCGTGACCCGCGCCGTGCTCGAAAACCTGACCGTCCGCCGCACCAGCGTCTGCCGTATGGCCGCTGCGGCCCACTGCGACGTCGTGCCCGTCGACATGGGCATTGCGGGCGCACCCGTGCCCGGCGCGGCGGACTGCCGCATTGCTGCGGGTACGGCTGACTTTACCACCGGCCCGGCTATGACCCGCGCACAGGCCGTGCAGGCCATCGCCGCGGGCATCGCGCTGGTGCGCGCGCAGAAGCAGAGCGGCGCACAGCTGCTGGCGACGGGGGAGATGGGCATCGGCAACACAACGACATCCAGCGCCGTGGCCAGCGTGCTGCTGGGCCGCCCTGTGGCCGAGATGACCGGGCGCGGCGCGGGACTCTCTGACGCAGGACTGCACCGCAAAATAGCTGCGATAGAACGCGGCATTGCCCGCAACCACCCTGACGCAGCGGACCCGCTGGGGGTGCTGGCGGCGCTGGGCGGCTTTGATATTGCCGGGCTGTGCGGCGTGTTTCTGGGCGGTGCGCTCGAAAGGCTGCCCATCGTGATGGACGGATTCATCAGCGGCGTGGCGGCGCTGTGCGCGGTGCGGCTCTGCCCCGCGGCGGAAAAGGCCGTTTTCGCCAGCCATGTGTCCAGCGAGCCAGCCGCACATATTGTGCTGGACGCGCTGTGCAAAAAACCGCTTATCACCGCAGAGCTGCATCTGGGCGAGGGCACGGGCGCGGTGGCCAGCCTGCCGCTGTGGGATATGGCGCTGGCCGTCTACAACGGCTGCTACTCGTTTGCGGAGGGCGGCATTACGCCGTACACCCCGCAGTGCTGACGCTGGTCATCGGCGGCGCGGCCAGCGGCAAAAGCGCCTATGCGGAGTCGCTCTGCCTGCGTGCACCGCTGCCGCGCACCTATCTGGCGACGATGCAGGTCTGGGACGCCGAGTGCGCCGCCCGCGTGGCGAAGCACCGCGCCATGCGGGCCGAAAAGCAGTTCACCACGGTAGAGTGCCCGCTGCACCTGGACCGCGTGGCCCTGCCCCGGCGCGGCACCGTGCTGCTGGAGGACCTGGGCAACCTGGCCGCCAATGAGCTGTATGACCCCGACGGTGCAGGGACGGAAACCGCGGCGGCGATCCTGCGGGGCATTGACAAGATGCTGCTGCAATGTGATAATCTGATTGTGGTTTCCAACGAGGTGTTCAGCGGTGGGGCAGACTATGCGGGCGATACGGACCGCTATCTGCGCACACTGGCCGCCGTCAACAACGCTGCGGCGGCGCGGGCAGACCGCGTGGTGCGCGTTGTCTGCGGCATCCCCGTCTATTACAAAGGAAGTGAAGGTCCGTGACAGCTTTACAGACGATTGCGGTGGCGTTCGCCATGTTCTCGGCCCTGCCGATGCCGCAGTTCGACTGGAACGAAAAAAATATGCGGTACGCGCTCTGCGCCTTCCCGCTGGTGGGGGTAGTGTGCGGCGCACTGTGGTGCGTCTGCGGCGTGCTGCCGCTGCCTGCGGCGGCCCGCGCGGCAGGGTTCTGTCTTGTGCCGGTCTGGGTCACGGGCGGCATCCATCTGGACGGCTACGCCGACACCTGCGACGCACTTTCAAGCTACGGCGATACCGCGAAGAAGCTAGAAATTTTAAAGGACCCTCACTGCGGCGCGTTCGCGGTCATCCGGCTGTGCAGCTACTTTGCGGCGTATTTTGCGCTGTGCGGCTGTGTGGCGTTCACCCCGCGGGTCGGCGTGCTCTGGACGCTGGCGCTGGTGGGGGAGCGGGCGCTGTCCGGGCTGGCCGTGGCGGCGTTCCCGCTGGCGAAAAACACCGGCCTTGCCCACACCTTTGCCACGGCGGCGGACCGCGTCCGCGTGCGGCAGGTGCTGGCCGTGCTCTGCGCCATGCTGGCCGTGGGGCTGACTGCACTGGGCGGCTGGGCGCTGGTGCTGGCCGCAGGCTGTGCTTTTGCGCGGTACTACGTTGTTGCCAAAAAACAGTTTGGCGGTGTGACCGGTGATCTGGCCGGGTGGTTCCTGCAAAAATGCGAGATCTGGATGCTGGCGGCGCTGGCTGCCTGCCAATGGCTGGGGGTGCTGTAAATGGTGTTTGTGACAGGGCCGCTCTGCAGCGGCAAGCGCACCTTTGCGCAAAAGCTCGGCGGGCGGCAGGTGTACGACGTGCAGGATTTGGCCGCCGACGCCGCCGATTTGAACCGGCTGGCCGACGAGCTGGCAGATTATGATGTTGTGACCGCGGCGGAGGTCGGCGGCGGCGTTGTGCCGATTGACCCCGCCGCGCGTGCCGCGCGGGAGGCGGCGGGCCGTCTGGCCTGTCTGCTGGCCGCGCGGGCGGACTGCGTTGTGCAGATGTTTTGCGGTCTGCCGACGATTTTGAAAGGAGAACTTCCGAAATGCTGATTTATTTACTGCGCCACGGCCTGACCGAGTACAACGCCCAGAAGCGCTATCAGGGTCAGCGGGACATCCCGCTTTCGCCCGAGGGGCTGGCCCAGCTGCGCCGGGCTGATATTGACCCGAAGGTTGTCTATATTTCCACGCTGCAGCGTACAAGGCAGACGGCGGAGGTGCTGTTCCCGGACGCGGAGCTCGTGCCCGTGGACGGGCTGAAGGAGATGTGCTTCGGCAGCTTTGAAGGCCGCAATTATATTGAGATGGAGCACGACCCCGACTATCAGGCGTGGGTCGCCGCCAACTGCGAGAGCAGCTGCCCCGACGGTGAGCGCAAGGATGATTTCAGTGACCGCGTATGCCGCACGTTTGCGGCGCTGGTGGACAAGGCGCTGGCCGACGGCGAGGAAATGCTGGTGATCCTGGCCCACGGCGGCACCCAGATGGCTGCGTTGGAGCGCTACGGCGTGCCGCGCCGCAGCTATTACCGGTGGTGCGGCCCCAACGCAGGCGGCTATGTGCTGGACGCCCGCGACTGGGCGTCGCGGCATGAGCTGCGTTTGGTCAAGACCGTGCAGTACACGAAGGAGAGCACATGCTGATTTTTTGGGCGGCGCTGGGCGGCTTTTTGCTGGACGCTCTGTTTGGCGACCCGGCGTGGCTGCCGCATCCGGTGGTGCTCATGGGCCGGTGCATCTCGGCGCTGGAAAAGCACCTGCGCACCGCACTGCCCAAAACGCCGCGGGGCGAGCTGGCCGGCGGGGCCGCGGTGGCCGCGGTGCTGCCGCTGGGCACGCTGGCCGTTACCGGGCTTGCCTGCTGGGCCGCGGCAAGGCTCCATCCAGCGCTGGGGCTGGCGCTGCAAATGCTCTGGTGCGGCCAGGCGCTGGCTGCCAAGGGTCTTGCACAGGAGAGCCGCAATGTGTACAAGGAACTGGCAAAGGGCGACCTGCCCGCGGCCCGCAGGGCCGTGGCCCGCATCGTGGGCCGTGACACGCAAAACCTGACCGCCGCGGGCGTGACCAGAGCCGCCGTGGAGACCGTGGCCGAGAACGCCAGCGACGGCGTCATTGCGCCGCTTTTGTATATGCTCCTTGGCGGGGCACCGCTGGCGCTGACCTACAAGGCCATCAACACGATGGACAGCATGCTCGGCTACAAAAACGAAAAATATCTTTATTTCGGGCGCTGTGCCGCCAAATTGGACGATGCCGCCAACTGGCTGCCCAGCCGCCTGGCCGCGCTGCTCTGGGTGGCTGCGGCGGCGCTGACGGGCAACAACGCCCGCGGGGCGTGGCGCATCTGGCGGAGGGACCGCCGCCGCCACGCCAGCCCCAACAGCGCCCAGACCGAGAGCGCCTGCGCCGGGGCACTGGGCGTGCAGCTGGCGGGCCCGGCCTATTACTTTGGCGAATATTACGATAAGCCGACAATTGGCGACCCGCTGCGGGAGATCGAGCCGCGGGACATCCTGCGCGCCAACCGCATGATGTACGCCGAGAGCCTGCTGGCCCTTGTGCTGGGGCTGGTCGTGCGGCTGATGCTTGTCTTGTGAGGGAATGCGGAATGGAACTGGTACACGGCGGCGACTGGGCGGGCTATCGGGCCGAGTTTGGCCGGGACGCGCTGGATTTTTCGGCCAACGTCAGTCCGCTGGGGCTGCCCGCGGGCGTGGCGGCGGCCATCACAGCGGCACTGCCCATGGCGGATCGCTACCCGGACCCGCTCTGCCGGGCACTGCGCACTAAGCTGGCCGCGGCAGAGGGTGTGGATACTGCGCAAATTTTGTGCGGCAACGGTGCGGCGGATCTGATCTACCGCCTGGCACTTGCCCTGCGCCCGCGGCGCGCATTGCTGCCCGCGCCGACCTTTGCCGAGTACGCTGCTGCGCTGGAAACGGTGGATTGTGACGTACAGCGGTTTCTTTTGCGGGAGGAAAACGACTTTGCCGTGACGGACGGCTTTGTAGACGCCATCGACGACAGCACTGATGCAGTGTTCCTCTGCCAGCCCAACAACCCCACCGGGCAGGTCACGCCGCTCGTTATGGTGCAAAAGCTGCTGCGCCGCTGTGCCGACTGTGGCGCGGTGCTGGTCGTGGATGAGTGCTTCCTCGACTTTCTTGCCGCGCGGGATGCCCTGACAGCTAAGACGGTTTTGCGCGATGCACCGAACCTTATAATCTTAAAGGCATTCACCAAGCTCTACGCCATGGCCGGGGTGCGGCTGGGCTATGCGCTGTGCAGTGACGCGGCGCTGCTGGACAAAATGCGCACGGCGGGTCAGCCGTGGGCCGTGTCCGGACTGGCACAGGCCGCAGGGCTGGCCGCACTGGAGGAGACCGCCTATGCCGACAGCGTGCGCACACTCATTGCCGACCAGCGCCCAAGGCTGGCCGCGGGACTGCGGGCACTGGGGCTGCGGGTCGTGGACGGACAGGCCAACTACCTGCTGTTCCGCGCACCGGCGGACTTTGGGGCAAAGCTGCGCCGTCACGGTGCGGTGGTGCGCGGCTGCGGCAACTACCCGGGGCTGGACGAGACGTGGTACCGCACCGCTGTGCGCACCCAAAAAGAAAACGAACAGCTGTTGAAAATTATGCGGGAGGTGCTGGCATGAGCCGGGCAGGGTGCATCATGGTGCAGGGCACGATGAGCGGCGCGGGCAAAAGCCTGCTGTGCGCGGCGCTCTGCCGCATTTTTGCGCAGGACGGCTACAAAACCGCGCCGTTCAAAAGCCAGAATATGGCGCTGAACAGCTTTGTGACCCGGGACGGCCTCGAAATGGGCCGCGCACAGGTCGTGCAGGCGCAGGCCGCGGGCGTCGAGCCCGATGTGCGGATGAACCCGATCCTGCTCAAGCCGAGCAGCGATGTGGGCAGCCAGGTCATCGTGAACGGCGAGGTCCGCGGCGACATGCCCGCAAAGGAATATTTCCGCCGCAAAAAGTCGCTGATTCCCGATATTCTGCGTGCCTACGACAGCCTTGCCGATGAATTTGACATCATCGTCATCGAGGGCGCGGGCAGTCCCGCCGAGATCAACCTGAAGGCAGACGACATTGTCAACATGGGGCTGGCAAAGCTCGTGGACGCGCCGGTTCTGCTGGCGGGCGACATTGACCGCGGCGGCGTCTTTGCGCAGCTGTACGGCACGGTGGCGCTGCTGGAGCCGGACGAGCGCGCGCGTATATGCGGGCTTATCATCAATAAATTCCGCGGCGACGTAGAAATTTTGCGCCCCGGGCTGGCGATGCTGGAAGAAAAAACACAGCTGCCGGTGTTGGGCGTCGTGCCGTACCTGCGGGTGGACATCGAGGACGAGGACTCGCTTGCGCCGCGGCTGCAAAGCAAAAGCGCGGTCAAGCCGCTGGACGCAGCTGTTTTGAGATTGCCGCATATTTCCAATTTTACCGATTTTATGCTGCTGGAGCAGCACCCGCTTTTGGGTGTGCGGTACGTGCAGTCCGTGCGGGAGCTGGGCGCGCCGGATCTGGTCATTCTGCCCGGCACCAAAAACACGGTGAACGACCTGCTGTGGCTGCGCCAGTCCGGGCTGGAGGCCGCTGTGCTCAAGCTGGCAGCAGGCGGCACGCCGGTGCTGGGCGTCTGCGGCGGCTACCAGCTGCTGGGCGAGACGCTCGACGACAGTCAGGGCACCGAGAGCGGCCATCCGCAGACGCTGCGCGGGTTGGGCCTGCTGCCGACGCGGACGGTCTTTACCGCCGAAAAGCGCCGCGCACAGGTCACGGCCACGGCTGCCGCACCCTTTGCCGGGGCTGCGCTGACCGGATATGAAATCCACACGGGCCGCACCGCGGTGAACGGCGCACCGTTCTGCCGTTATGCCGACGGCACACCGGAGGGCTGCGTGCAAAACGCCGTGTTCGGCACCTACCTGCACGGCCTGTTTGACAGCGGCGAATTGACGGAGCAGCTGGCCGCGTACCTCTGCCGCCGCAAGGGAATCGCGCCGGAGACCGCCGCGCCGCTTGCGATGGCCGACTACCGCACACAGCAGCTGGACCTGCTGGCCGACGGCGTGCGCAGTGCGCTGGACATGGACGCCGTCTACGCGGCCATGGGTCTGCACAACCCCAGAGGAGGGAAAAAATGACACCGCAGCATCATCTGCCCGCCGATATTGAGCGCACGAGCATGGGCATTATCACGGCGGAGCTGGCCGCGCGCGGGCTTGCAGTTCCGCCCGAAAACGCCGCCGTGGTCAAGCGCGTTATTCACACGACAGCGGATTTTGACTACGCCGAGAACCTGCGCTTCACACCCGGCGCGGCGGCGGCGGGCGTCGCGGCCATGCGTGCCGGGGCAGTGGTCATCACCGACACCAACATGGCGCTGGCGGGCATCACAAAGCCCGGTCTGGCCAAATTGGGCGGGCAGGCACTCTGCTTTATGGCCGACCCAGCTGTCGCCGCTGCTGCGAAGGCGGCGGGCTCGACCCGGGCCGCCGCCGCCATGCACAGGGCCGCGCGGGAGTACCCCGGCGCGGTGCTGGCCGTTGGCAACGCCCCCACGGCGCTGCTGACGATTGCGGACGAGATCGAAAGCGGTCTGCGCCCTGCGCTGGTCATCGCCGTGCCCGTTGGCTTTGTGAACGTGGTGGAAAGCAAGGAACGGCTGTTTGCGGTTTGCACGCAGTACGGCGTGCCCGCCATCGCCGCCATGGGCCGCAAGGGTGGCAGCAACGTGGCTGCCGCCATCTGCAACGCGCTGGTGTATTCCGCCGCCGAGATGCTCGACCCTGCGGCAAGAGGATGGCAGTAATACACTTTCTACCCCCGGTGTTTCCCTACAACCGAAAATTTTGGCGCGGAGGAGGCGTTTTGCCTCCTCCGCTTTTTTGTTTCCCTATAGCTTTCAGCCTTCTGCGTGAAGATGGTGTTTGAGCTTTCTGTAACTGCTGACGTAATTTTTCATAATACGCTCGCTTTTGCTTGACTGCGCGACCATTTACGAATGTGGATTTTCGTTTAAAGACGTTAAATAGCAATAGAATTACGGAAATATCAGGTCAGGGTCCAAGCGCCCATCAGAATGGCCAGAAACACTACATTGGAAATAGTAAACATCGCAAAATAGTGCCCTTTTTCAGCAGGTACTTCATTTGCAATCTGTCGATAAGAAATTAGGCTTGCCATGGATGCAATTAATGTGCCAAGGCCACCAAGGTCTGTGCCAATAATCAGCGCACGGAAATTGTCGGTAAATCCAGAAAGCAGGATGGCAGCAGGCACATTACTGGTCACTTGAGAGGCCAGAACTGATACTAAAACCTCATGGCCGGCCAGAATATTCTGCAACCATCCAGAGAACGCTTCCATCCGACCTAAGTTCCCGATGAAAATGAACAGTGCTACAAAGGTAAGAATCAGAGAATAGTCTACGCGGCCAAGAGTGGGGCGGTCGGCAAAAAAGGTGCACACCAAGATAGCGACGAATGCAACACCGTATGGGAGAACACGCAATACAACCAATAAACAGGCGACAAACAGAATACCGTACAACGCAATGAGTTTTTTGTTGGGTTCTGAGTTTACCGCAGAATGAGTTACAACAATGTCGGAACCTTCACGGCATAGCCATACTGCCCATATAGCAATAAGCACTAATGATATGATGGAATAGGGGAGCATCAACAGAACAAAAGAGCTCATATCCATCCCGCTCTTGCCATACAAATACAGGTTTTGGGGATTGCCCAGTGGTGTAAGCATACTGCCAAGGTTGGCAGCTATCGTCTGCATACAGACGATAGGGAGGAGCAGTTTGCTGCGAACAGATGCGTTCAAACTATTCAGAACGACAAACGTAAATGGCACGAATGTCAGCAGCGATACATCGTTTGTTATCAGCATACTGCTGAAGAAGCATAGGCCAACGAGAACAACTGTTAGCTGCAAAGTGGTGCGGGTATGAGATAGGAGGGCGTGGCCGAGTCTATCAAATACACCTTGCCCTCTCAGTCCGGCCATAACTGTCATCAGCGAAAACAGGATTGCAAGAGTACGGAAATCGATATATCCGAGGTATTCTGCGTCCGGGGGGACAAAGAAAGCGGAAATGATCGCCAAACAAGTGGCAATGCTCAGGACAGGTTCTTTCTGAAAAATGTGCTTACTCATCATAAATAAGATCCTCTTCCCAATCATTCGTTATCTCTTCCGGACGGCAAAACCAAAAGCTGTACCGCAAATACCACCGACAATGTGCATAAAGTTAGCTACATTATCTTGTATAAAGAAGATACTGTATAGCTGCTGGCTTAAGTACAGCACGCCAACCAAGATGAAGGTGATAGGGACACCTCCATTCTTACTGCCGGCCAAACTGGAGAGCATGATGAGCATGAATACGATACCGGATGCACCAAGCAATGCAGAAGTGGGGAACAGCACACACTGCAATATGCCGGATACCAGCGCGGTCATAAGGATACCGCTTAGAAGTGTTCGGCTTCCGTATCGTTCTTCCAAAGGTGGAGCGACAACAAGGAAGAGGAGCATATTGTTTATAAAGTGATTCCAGCCGCCGTGGCCAAGGACATGACCGAACAACCGGACATAGAATAGCGGATCCGTCATCGACGAGCGATACACACTAAACAGGTGCGAGGTTGTCCAGTTGTTTGTTAAGCAGCCCAATACCAGAGAGGCGAGGGACAAAAAGAAAAAGGTCAGTGTGACGGGGGCATTGTATTGGAGTCGGATGCTGCTGCGTTTCATAGAAGTTCCTCCATCCTTATTGGATATTATTAGTATAGCACATTAGAGCGAAATATGTTGCAGAACAGAAAATAATCTGTAGAGTAAAAGAAAAAGTAAATAAAACCATTTAAAGGCGATTTGATATTTCACAGGGAAGATATGCAGCAGCGGGCAAATCGCAGTCGGCAAGGGCTGCCCCTGCAGGGGGATAATTTGTGTGCTTTCCTTTTATAATACCGGAAGATGAGAAAAACGGCGATTTAATTAGATAAATATTTTTACCTAATAATATTGACATTCGAAACAAACGTGGTATAATGACCTCATTGACAATTACGTCAATTTATTTAGTTAAATTATGTGAGGTACGTAATATGAGCTTTGAAGAAGTAAAAGAAGTTTTTGTTGACACCCTGAACTGCGATGCTGATAAGGTCACCATGGATGCCAGCCTGACCGACGACCTGCAGGCGGACAGCCTGGATGCGGTAGAGCTGAACATGGCGTTTGAGGACAAGTTCGGCGTTACGATTGCCGACGAGGATCTGGGGACGCTCAAAACCGTGGGCGACATCTTCAACTATCTGGCTGCGCGGGCAGCCTAAAGGGTATTGCAGGATGAGTGCCATTGAAAAGCTGTTCCCGACCAGCCCGCAGGAGCGCAGCTTTCAGATGAAAGCCCGCCGCGATGCCGGTACGGCTGCGCCCAACTGGGTGCCGCCGCAATTTGTCGAATGCAAAAAATGCGGCCGCCGTGCCACGCGGCAGGTTTGGGTCAAGAGCCAGTATGTCTGCCCCAACTGCGGGGTGCATTTGGCAATCGGCGCCTATTATCGGCTCAGCACGGTTCTGGACCACGGAACTTTTAAAGAGCTGAACCCGGACATTGCTCCCAACGATGTGCTGCATTTTCCCGATTATCAGGAAAAGCTGGCCGCTGCTTCGGGCAAGACCGGCCTGAAAGAAGCCGCCGTTACAGTAATCGGCAGGATCGGCGGCGTGCAGGCGGTGGTCGCTGTGCTGGACAGCCGTTTTTTTATGGGCAGTATGAGCACCGCTGTTGGTGAAAAAATCACACGTGCGATTGAGTACGCTGCCGACAAGCACCTGCCGCTCATTATTTTTTCTGCCAGCGGCGGCGCACGGATGCAGGAGGGTATTTTCAGCCTGATGCAGATGGCCAAAACCAGCGCCGCGCTGGAACGGTTCAACCGTAGCGGCGGGTTGTACATCAGCGTGCTGACCCACCCCACCACAGGCGGAGTCACGGCCAGCTTTGCCAGTCTGGGTGATATTACGCTCGCCGAACCGGGGGCACTCATCGGCTTTGCCGGGCCGCGTGTCATTGAACAGACCATCGGTGAAAAACTGCCCGACGGGTTTCAGCGCAGCGAGTTCCAGCTGGAACACGGTTTTGTGGATCAGGTCGTACCGCGCACCGAGTTGAAAGAGGTCTTAACGCGGATCTTGCAGCTCCACACGCAGGGGAGGAAGCGCAGATGATCAAAGAAGTTTTGCAGCAATTGGAACCGCTGGACGCGCAGATCGACGCGCTGTGCAGCCGTGCCGATGACGCCGAAATGGCGAGCACGACCACCCATGCGGCTGAACTGGCTGAGCTTTCCGCAGAGGAAAACACGCTTTTACAGCGCTGCACCTCGCTGACGCCGGAGGACCGCGTTTTTCTGGCCCGCCGCCCCGACCGCCCGCATATAACCGAAATGATCGACAACTTGTTTACCGACTTTTTTGAGCAGTGCGGTGACCGACAATGCAAAGAGGATGCGGCCATTTTGTGTGGGATCGCACGGTTCCACGGGATGCCCGTTACCGTTTTGGGGCACCGCAAAGGGACTACGCTGGAAGAAAACCTGCGCTGCAACTTTGGCATGCCGGGACCGGAGGGCTACCGCAAGGCCCTGCGCGTGATGAAACAGGCGGAAAAATTTCACCGTCCCATCATCACTTTTATTGACACTCCCGGTGCTTACCCCGGCAAGGATGCGGAAGAACGCGGCCAAGGGGAAGCCATTGCCCGCAACCTGATGGAGATGAGCGGCCTGACCGTCCCGGTGCTGGCCATTGTCACAGGCGAGGGGTCCAGCGGCGGCGCACTGGGTCTGGGCGTTGCCAACCACATTCTGATGCTGGAAAATGCCGTGTACTCAGTGCTCAGCCCCGAGGGGTTTGCCAGTATTCTGTGGAAAGATGCTTCCCGCAGCGGCGAGGCCTGCACCATGATGAAGCTGACGGCACAGGACCTGTACGCAGATGGCATTGTGGAAGAGGTCATCCCCGAACCGCTGGGCGGCGCACAGCGTGGACGGCAGCTGCTTTTCAGCCGGTTGGACACTGCCATTGCGGTGCACCTTGCCGCCTTATGCAAGATGAGCGGCAAAGCGTTGGCAGAACAGCGCTACAAAAAATACCGCCGCATCGGAGAAATGAGGGGCGCATGAAAGGTTTACAGCTGCTGGCTACCGGCGGGGCATTGCCCAGCCGTGTAGTGACGAACGAGGACTTGCGCCGACAGGTGGACACCAGCGACGAATGGATCACGACACGCACCGGCATCTGCCAGCGCTATTACTGCACCGAAAACGAGGATGCCGCCACGCTGGCTGTCACCGCCGCCCGTCAGGCCCTGACCCGCAGCGGTCTGGCGGCAAACGACATTGCCTGCTGTGTTGTGGCAACGCTCTCGGCCCCGACGGCTACCCCAAGCATTGCCTGCCGCGTACAGGCTGCCTTGGGTCTGCCGGAAAACCGGCCTGCCTTTGATGTGAATGCGGCCTGTTCTGGCTTTATTTATGCCGCCGCCGCGGCCCACGGGCTCCTGAGCACGCTGGGCGGGCGGTATGCGCTGGTCATTGGCTGCGAGGCACTCTCCCGCATGGTGGACCCGACTGACCGCACGACCTGTGTGTTGTTTGGCGACGGCGCAGGTGCGGCTGTTTTTGAGCTGGCCGAAAATGCACCGTTCGCCGTAACGTTAGGCGCACGGGGCAGTGAAGCAATCCGCGCGGGCGGCCCTGCGGCCTGCGATACCGCGCCCATTACGATGGACGGCAAGGCGGTTTTCCGCTTTGCCGTGGAGGCTATGCCGCGCTGTCTGCAAGCCGTGCTGGACCGCAGCCAAAAGACATTGTCTGATCTGGACTGGGTAGTCTGCCACCAGGCCAACAGCCGCATAATTGACCATTGTGTCAAAAGCTTACACGCAGAACCGTCAAAGTTTTACAAAAACATAAGCCGTCACGGCAACACCAGTGCTGCCAGCATCCCGATTGCCCTGCATGAAATGGCGGAAAGTGATCTGCTGCGACCCGGCCAGACGCTGGCCTGCATCGGCTTTGGCGGCGGGCTGACATGGGGCGGGATGCTGCTGACGTATGAGGGTAGAAAATGAAGCTGCTCAATGAAATTTTAGGTACAAAATATCCCATTATACAGGGCGGCATGGCCAATATCGCCACGGGCGAGTTTGCCGCTGCCTGTTCCAACGCCGGGGCGCTGGGGCTGATCGGCTCCGGCGGCATGGACGCGGACTCCCTGCGGGAAAACATCCGCCGCTGCCGCGCACTGACCGACAAGCCCTTTGGCGTGAACATCATGCTGATGCACCCGCAGGCGGATGAATTTGCCAAAATCGTGGTGGAGGAGGGCGTAAAGCTCGTCACCACCGGGGCGGGAAATCCGGGAAAGTACATGGCCGCGTGGAAAGCAGCCGGTATCACGGTCATCCCCGTGGTGGCGGCAGCCATTTTGGCCAAACACCTGGAACCACTCGGCATTGACGCCGTTATTGCCGAAGGTACCGAGAGCGGCGGCCATGTGGGCGAGATGACCACGATGGCACTTGTCCCGCAGGTCGTCGATGCCGTCCATCTGCCGGTCATCGCTGCAGGCGGCATTGCCGATGGACGAGGGCTGGCTGCTGCGCTGGCATTGGGGGCGTGCGGTGTGCAGGTCGGTACCTGTCTGCTGGCGAGTACCGAGTGCCCCATCCATGAAAACTATAAAGCCGCCCTGTTAAAAGCCCGCGACAGTGATACCATCGTGACCGGGCGCATCGGCGGCACCCCTGTGCGTGTACTGAAAAACCGCATGAGCCGCGAGTATGTCCGCCAGGAAAAGGCCGGGGCTGATAAAATGGCGCTGGAACGCTTTACTTTAGGCAGCCTGCGCAAGGCTGTGTTTGACGGTGACACCGAGAATGGCAGCCTGATGGCCGGACAGGCCGCAGGGCTGCTGCACGAAGTCCGCCCGGTGGAAGAAATTTTTGCCGCGATGGTAAGCGAAGCCAAAGACTGCATCGCCGGGGTGTATAAGGAGATCACCTTATGAAACTAGCATTTTTATACGCCGGGCAGGGCAGCCAGCACGCCGGTATGGGCCGGGATCTTTACGAGACTTTCCCGGCTTTCCGCGCTGCTTTTGACGAAGCCGACGCGGCGGTGGATTTTGATTTGAAAGAAGTCTGCTTTACCGACGCAGCCGGTGTATTGAGCGAGACCCAATACACCCAGCCCTGCATGACGGCGTTTGCCGCTGGCCTTACTGCCGTACTGCGGGAGGCAGGTATCACACCGGATTATGCGGCGGGGCTGTCGCTGGGGGAGTATTCCGCCCTGGCCTGTGCGGGGGTGTTCGATGTGCAGACCGCAGTCGCTTTAACCGCCTTCCGCGGTAAGGCAATGGCTGCGGCTGCGGCGGGACGCACCTGCGGGATGACAGCCGTTTTGGGGCTGGACGAAGCCCCCTTGCAGGCATGCTGCAATGCAGCCGCCGACGAAGGTGTTGTGCAGATCTGCAACTACAACTGCCCCGGCCAGCTGGTCATTGGCGGCGACAAGGCCGCTGTCGATAAAACTGCCGAGTTGGCGCTTGCTGCCGGGGCACGGCGCTGCCTGCCGCTGAATGTCAGCGGTCCGTTCCATACCTCATTGATGCACCCGGCAGGGGATGCACTGCGGGAAAAATGTAAGGATGTTCACTTTGCGCCGATGCAGTTCCCCGTGCTGTTCAACTGCCTGGGACACGAGATGGAGGAAACCGACACCATTGCCGCGCTGCTGGAAAAACAGGTGCAGTCCGGCGTGCGTTGGGAGGTGACCGTCCGCCGTCTGGCAGAATTGGGCGTGGATGCCGCCATTGAGATCGGGCCCGGCAGGGCGTTGAGCGGGTTTGTCAAAAAGACTGTGGGAAGTGCTATCTCGTGCTATCCGGTGGAAACTGCCGCGCAGCTGCAACAGCTGCTGCGCACCATGAAAGGAGCCTGACCATGCCGCAAACCGAAAACTTGCGCCGTGCCGCTCTGGTCACGGGCGGGGCCAAAGGCATTGGCCGTGCCATTTGCCGGGCTTTGGCCGAAAACGGCATGAACATTGCCGTCAACTATGCCGGCAGCGCTGCCGCTGCCGAGGAAACAGCCGCAGCCTGCCGCGCCCTTGGCGTGCAGGCTGTCACGCTGCAGGCGGACGTGCGCAGCCCCGAAGCATGTCAGAAACTGGTAGAAGATACCGCTGCCGCTTTTGGGCGGATCGATGTGCTGGTCAACAACGCGGGCATTACCGCCGACAAATTGCTTCTGCGGATGACCGAGGCTGATTTTGACAATGTGCTTGCCACCAACCTGAAGGGGGCGTTTTTCTGCACCAAAGCGGCCTGCCGCTTTATGATGCACCAGCGGTATGGGCGCATCATCAGCGTCAGCAGTGTTGTCGGTCTGCACGGCAACGCGGGTCAGGCCAACTACGCAGCCAGCAAGGCGGGGCTGATCGGCCTGACGAAAAGCGCTGCCAAAGAGTATGCTGCCCGCAATATCACCGCCAACGTTGTGGCTCCCGGTTTTATTGCAACAGATATGACCGCCGTACTGTCGGAACCGGCCCGTGCCGCAGCGGAAGCGGCCATCCCGGCAGGCAAAATCGGCCATGCCGAGGATGTTGCGGCGGCGGTGGCTTTTCTGGCAGGGGAGCAGGCCGGGTATATTACCGGGCAGGTCCTTTGCGTTGACGGCGGAATGGGAATGTGAGGTGTGCAATGGACACAAAAAAGAAACGCCGGGTCGTTATTACCGGCCTTGGCACGGTAAATCCTACCGGCAATACGGTGGCAGAAAGCTGGGCGAACATTAAGGCTGGCCGCTGCGCAGTAGGACCGATCACGGCTTTTGATACGGCTGATTTTAAAGTAAAGCTGGCCGCAGAGGTCAAGGACTTTGACCCCGCCGCGCACATCGACAAGCGCGAAGCCCGCAAAATGGCACGCTTTACCCAGTTTGCCGTGGCTGCCGCCGACGAAGCTGTCCGCGACAGCGGCCTTGCGTTGGAAGAAATCGACCATACGCGGTTTGGCGTGATCCTTTCCAGCGGCATCGGCGGCCTGCCCACCATCGAGGAAGAACACACCCGCGGTCAGCAGCGCGGCTTTGAAAAGGTCAGCCCCTATTTTGTCCCCATGTCCATTGGCAATATGGCGGCGGGGCAGATCGCCATCCGTTTTGGCTTGCAGGGCATGTGCAGCTGCCCCACCACCGCCTGTGCAGGCGGCACCAATGCAATCGGCGATGCATTCCACCGTATCCGCGATGGATACGAGGACCGCATGCTCTGCGGCGGCAGCGAAAGCTGCATCAGCCCGCTGGGCGTGGGCGGCTTTGCCAGCATGAAAGCCCTTTGCACGGCGGACGACCCGGCCCGGGCCTCGATCCCTTTTGATGCCCGCCGCAGCGGCTTTGTGATGGGCGAGGGCAGCGGCGTACTGCTGCTGGAAGAACTCGAGGCCGCCAAAGCGCGCGGTGCCAAAATTTATGCCGAGGTCGTGGGCTATGGCGCTAACTGCGACGCCTACCACTTTACCGCCCCGGCACCGGGCGGCGCAGGCGGTGCGGCCTGTATGCGGCTGGCGCTGGACGACGGCGGGGTAGTGCCTGAACAGATCGGCTACATCAACGCCCACGGGACGTCCACCCACCTGAATGACAGCTGCGAGACAACTGCCATCAAAACGGTGTTCGGCGGCCATGCGTACAAGCTGGCCGTGTCTTCTACCAAGTCGATGACCGGCCATCTGCTGGGCGGTGCAGGCGGGGTAGAGGGCGTATTTACCGCGCTGGCTCTGCACGATGCCTTTTTGCCCGCCACCGTCAATTTGCAGGAGCCGGACCCGGAGCTGGATCTGGACTATATCCCCAACCATGGGCGTGCGGCGCAGGTGGAGTATGCCATGAGCGATAGCCTGGGCTTTGGCGGCCATAACGCCTGCGTAGTATTCAAACGCTGGGAGGGATGAGGATGAACTATACGCCAAATGAGCCGCCCCGAGCCATGAGCGCGGCAGAGATCGAAGAGATCCTGCCGCACCGTTACCCGTTTGCTTTGGTGGATAAGATCCTGGACTACACCCCCGGCCAATGGGCGCGGGGCGTCAAATGCGTGACCCGCACGGAGCCGTTTTTTGAGGGGCACTTTCCGGGACACCCCGTTATGCCCGGTGTGCTGATTCTGGAAGCGCTGGCCCAGACCGGGGCGGTAGCTGCGTTAAGCCTGCCGGAAAACCGCGGAAAGCTCGCCCTGTTCGGCGGCGTAAAAAGCGCCCGTTTCCGCCGGCAGGTCATACCCGGCGATGTGCTGATATTGGAATGTGAGCTGATAGAACAGCATGGCCCGGTAGGCATCGGCAAGGCCACCGCATGGGTGGACGGCGTGCGCGCGGCCAACGCTGAGCTGACGTTTGTTCTCACGGATGCCTGAGGGCTGGTTTTACATGGCGGAATGTGCTATAATAAATCCACTAACCTACAGGGGGATTCTCGCTATGCTGGACCAGACATTCGGACGGGTATATACCAAATTCAAACTGCACTTCTATAAGCAGATCTTCAGCCGATTCGAGGATCGCGAGGCCACGCTGACGACGGTAGAATCTTTCTGCATGGAAGTCATCATGGCATTGGGCGAACCTACGATTGCGCAGTTCAGCCACATGATGAATCTTTCTACCCCCAACGCCGCCTATAAGATCAACTCACTGGTCAAAAAAGGCTATGTAGAGCGCATCCAGTCCACCATCGACAAGCGGGAATACCGCCTGCGCCCGACCCAAAAGTACATTGATTACTATAACATCAGTTATTCCTACTTGCACCTTGTCATGGAGCGCGCGAAACAGCGCTTCGGTCCCGATGATCTGGCTAAATTGGAGGAAATGCTGCAAGTCGTCTCCGATGAGCTGATGCCGGAAATTCAACTGCCTGAATAATATACAAAATGTGAACCACTCCCCATGGAGCGATTCACATTTTCAGACTGTCGAAAAACTCTTGTAGGGGCGAGCATTGCTCGCCCGCACCCGTTTGCCTTGTAAGAAAACTATCCCA
>OICD01000209.1_pt1 | contig 38060 bp, 29 predicted proteins | sample 1581161 | NCBI WGS metagenome assembly OICD01 (sample SAMEA3882546, study PRJEB24775) | human gut metagenome | biome: human-associated habitat; feature: intestine environment; material: feces | place: Netherlands | collected 2009/2010 | reverse complement strand
AATGTGAACGGCCTGCGGGCCGTCATGAAGAAAGGCTTCCTGGATATCTTCCAGGCCCTCGACGCCGACGTCTTCTGCCTGCAGGAAACGAAGCTCCAGGCCGGCCAGATCGACCTGGACCTGCCCGGGTATGAACAATACTGGAACTACGCCGACCGCAAAGGCTACAGCGGCACGGCCATCTTCACCCGCCTGTCCCCCCTGTCCGTCCGCTACGGCATGGGCATCGACGAACACGACCACGAAGGGCGCCTGATTACCCTGGAATTTCCCGATTATTACTTCGTAACCTGCTATACACCCAATTCCCAGAGCGAGCTGGCCCGCCTGCCATACCGCATGAAATGGGAAGACGATTTCCGTCAATACCTGCTGGACCTGCACCATGAAAAACCGGTCATCGTCTGCGGCGACCTCAACGTAGCCCATGAAGAAATCGACCTCAAGAACCCCAAGACGAACCGAAAGAATGCCGGCTTCTCTGACGAAGAACGGCAGAAGATGACTGATCTATTGGCGGCGGGCTTCACCGATACGTGGCGCTACTTCTACCCCGATGTGACCGGCGTGTATTCGTGGTGGAGCTACCGCTTCAAAGCCCGTCAGAACAATGCCGGGTGGCGCATCGACTACTTCCTGACCACGAAAGACCTGGACAGCCGCTTGGCCAAAGCGTCCATCTATACCGACATCACCGGCAGCGACCACTGCCCGGTCGGCCTGGAATTGAAATAATAGCTGCGATAAAGGAGAGATACTTATGTTAAAGAAATTGACCACAGCCCTGCTGGCCTGCACGGCTTTCGCCCTGCCCCAGGCCTTTGCCTTATCCGTCCTGCCCGAAGCCGGTGTCAGCCTCGGCGTCGGCACGAAAGAACAGTACGCCGAAGCTAAAGTCCTGCCGCGGACGACGATTGGCTACAAACGAGCCGACCGCGACCAATACGGCAACCAGAACGACATCTATGCCAAATACAACGTCATCGGCTCGAAAGTCCAGCTCCTAGGTGGCTGGCGCAACAACATCGACGAACAGTCGAGTTCGACGTCCTTCTACGGCGGCATCGGCATCGCTGCACCGCACATCCTGGGTCTCCAGCCCTATGCGACTTATGTCAAAGGCTCGCATTTCGCCGAAACCCAGGCCGGCCTCAATTACAACATCGCCTTCGGCTGGGGATTGAACATCAATTACCACAATTATATGCCTGAAGACGGCGACAACGAGCACGGCGTCGGCGCCGGCGTGACCTTCCATTTTTAAAGGGCACAGGCCGCCGCGGTCCAAAGGGACCGAAAAAAGGAGCTGTCGCATTGCGACAGCTCCTTTTTACATCCAAACGATGTATTAGAAAGCGTTATGAGAATATTCGTAATACATGTCAGTGAGCTGATCCATTTTATCGCTCATTTCGACCATGAGGTTCGAAGCGGTATCGTAGTCATCAGCAGCCAGGGCCTGTTTGATCTTGGAGAAGATGGACAGGCTCTTTTCCGTGTCACGGCCTAATTCCGTACGGAGAGCATTGATCTTGGTCCAGCGTTCGACTTCGAGGGCATTGCTGTCGCCGTCAGCATGGAGCTGTTCGGCAGCGATGACTTTCGAGAGGTTTTCCGGAATGATGCGGTACTGGAGTTCCAGAGCCCAGCGGCTGAGAGCACCGAGTTTGAAGGATTCCATGATGCGTTTCTGGAAAGCATCGCAAGCGAGGTCGTCCAGTTTTTCCGGATACGTCGAGAGGGCTTTGAAGTTTTCCCAGACCGTGCGCGGAGCTTTGCCGAACATGGCATTGCGTTCTTCGTCGTTGAAGTTTTCGAAGACGTCGACTTCGGAACGATAAGCGCGGTCTTTTTCCAGATAATCGGCATCTTCGCCCGGTTTCTTAGAGAGTTCAGCTAAGAGTTCAGCCGTCGATTTGCCACTGGAGAGTGCATATTTGATACCATCCAAGGCGCCGAGATAGCACATGGCAATGGCAATGAACGTATTGGTGAACGGGTTCGGAGCACGAAGTTCGAAACGCGTAGCTGCCGGGCTGGCAATATCGCGAATGAGGCCGATCAGGACGGAACGGTTACGAGTCGGAACGTCCGGTGTTTCCCCGCCGAGAGCCGTTACGATGCAAACAGGAGCTTCAAACCCCGGTTTCAAACGGTTCAAGGAGTCCGTCGTCGACGATACGAAGGGGTTGATGACTTCGTAGTGTTTGAGGATACCCATGATAGCGCCATAACCAAGAGCCGAAAGGAATTCGCTCTTCATGTCGTCCGGGTTGAAGAGGTTGACGAATTTGCCGTTCTTCATGATGGCACCGATACCAAAATGGGTATGTTCGCCAGAACCGGCAACACCGTGGATCGGTTTAGCCTGGAAAGTAACTTCGAGGCCGTTTTCACGGAAGACTTCGCGGACGATGATACGGGCAGCGATTTCGTTATCTGCTGTCTGTACAGGGTCGCTCGTATATTTCCAGTCGACTTCGAGCTGTTCCAGGACGAAGGTCAATTTACCGGAATCATCGATCTGTGCTTTAACGCCGCCGACTTCTTTATGGCCCATTTCCGGAGCAAAGCCGTATTTTTCCAAGCGTTCAACGGTCTGTTCAAGTGCCGTACGGACGACACCGTGTGTACGCTGCCAATACTGTTCCTGCATCTTCTGGGATGCCGAAAGGAGACGAGTAGCGACATCCTGGCTCGGCGTCTTGACCCAGAATTCCAATTCGGTAGCCGTCGTGAAGACAATCTTTTCGATATCGTCCGGATTGATGGACGTACCTTTAATGCCGTATTTTTTAACAAGAGCCAAAATCTGGTCGCCTACGTAATCGCAGGTATTGCGAAGGATGGAACGAGAATCGATAAAGCCCGTAGCATGGCGGAGGAAGCTCGGAATACGGAGCGTGCCGACAGGTTTGCCCGTTTCTGGATCGATATTGCCGTCATTGTAGTCGATGAACCAGTTGACGCTCGGGTCGGCTTTGATGTCAACACGGGCATTGGACAAGGTAGCAATGCCCGGCAGGACGACGGAAGAACCGTCTGTCTGGAAAGCCGTTGCATTGAAGAATTTATCGTATTCATCGAAGAATACACTAATAGGAATCTTTTCGTCCGTATCGTTGCCGGCGAGGTCGATGCCTACGAGAGATACAAATTTAATTTCCGGGTGCTGTTCGAGTAAGGCCAGCACACCTTCTTTACCATATTGACCTGCAGGGATTACATATACTAAATCATCTTTAGTCATCATGACTCCTCCTTTGGGTGAAAAAAAAGACTCCGCCCCTGTGATTAAGGTTCGGAGTCTTCTTTGACTCTTGTTTCATGACTTATTTTATTTTCAAATCATGTTAAAATAATACAATCAATCAGTCTATTTGTCAATAGATTTTTTATAAAAATCTAACAAAACTAATTATTTTGTAAAATTTCTCGAACAATCTGTGAAACAAGCTTGCCGTCAGCCTTACCTTTGACTTTCGGCATGACGAGCTTCATGACGTCGCCCATCTTGAGACCGCTCTGACCGGCAACGGCATCGTTGACGATCTGGCGGATTTCATCGGCTGTGAGCTGTTTGGGCATGTACTTTTCCAGTACGGCCATTTCTGCCTTCGTTTCTTCGACGAGGTCGCTGCGGCCTGCCTTTTCAAACTCAGCCAACGATTCCTTGCGCTGTTTCATTTCTTTGGCAATGACGGCGCCGACGCCAGCGTCATCGAGTTCGCATTTGCCGTCGATTTCCGTGTTGCGGATGGCCGAACGGACCATGCGGATGACGGACAAAGCCGTTTTACCAGCTTCTTTGGCTTTCATAGCCGCTTTCATGTCCTGAAGCAGTTCTTCTTTAAGAGACATGCTATCACCCTTCTTACATTTGACGATTATGCTCTGTACTTCCGTTTCCGTGCTGCTTCGGATTTTTTCTTTCTCCGTACACTCGGTTTTTCGTAGTGTTCACGTTTCCGTACTTCGGAAAGAACACCTGCCTTTTGGCAAGAACGTTTGAAGCGGCGAAGTGCGCTGTCTAACGTTTCGTTTTTACCAACTCTGATTTCTGCCATTCTATTATCCCTCCCTCCAAGGTATGATAGGGAGTGCTTTTACTGCACACAATGAAATTATACTCAGATTGGCGTCATTTGTCAACAATTTCTGAAGTTCATCGTATAAATTTACTGAATACATAATTGCCATAGCCTAAACCTTCTTCACTGAGGCAGCAGCCCTGTGCCGTGCGTTCCAGAAGGCCCTGGCGGACGAGCTGGTCGATGACGGGACCGAAGTCGTCTTCGATGGCTTTCCCGAAGCGGCGGGCATAATCGCCGTAGTCGATGCCGGCGCGGCGGCGCAGGGCCAGGAAGCAGTAATCTTCGACGGCCCGCTCGGCGTCGATGGCGACGGACTCGGCGACGACACTCCCCTTCCCGGCCTTTTGGATATAGGCCGGGATGTTGGCCACGTTGGCCCAGCGCATCTTCCCGTCGAAGGAATGGGCCGACACGCCGAAGCCGATGTAGGGCTCATAGGTCCAGTACTTGCTGTTGTGGCGCGACTCGAAGGGGCCTTTGGCATAACTGGAAATCTCGTAGTGATGAAAACCATAACGGTGCATGGCGTCGTGGACCGTCCGGGCCATGGCTTCCGTCGCCTCGTCTGGCGGCAGCTGCCAATCCCCTTTCTCCAGGCCGGCTTTGAGCTGCGTCCCCTCTTCGACGATGAGGCTGTAAATGGACGCGTGGACGACGGGCAGCTGAGACAGGCGCTCCACGTCGCGGCGGACATCGGCCAAGGTCTGGCCCGGCAGGCCGTACATGAGATCCAGGGACAGGTTGTGGATGCCGGCATCGTAAGCCGCCTGTATGGCCCTTTCCCCCTGGGCCGCCGTGTGGACCCGGCCCAGGAAGGACAGCATGGCGTCGGAAAAGGACTGGACGCCCAGACTCAGGCGGTTGACGCCGCAATCGGCCAGGGCTGCCGCCTTGTCATAGCTCAGGCTGTCCGGATTGGCTTCCATGGTAATTTCTGCATCGTCAGCGATGCGGAAGGTCCGCCTCAGCGTCTCCAGGATGCGGCCGATTTCGCCGACCGCCAGCAGGGACGGCGTGCCGCCGCCGATGTAAATCGTATCGGCTTCTTTCCCGGCATAAGGAGACGCGGCGATGTCCCGGCACAGTGCCTGGACGTAGCCGTCGCGATAGCGCTCCAGGCCGGCATAGGACGGAAAGTCGCAGTACAGGCATTTATGGCGGCAGAAAGGGATGTGGACGTACAGGCCCAGCGTCATTCTTCGTCGACTTTGAGGACAGCCATGAAGGCTTCCTGCGGAATTTCGACGGTGCCGAACTGTTTCATGCGCTTCTTGCCTTCCTTCTGTTTTTCCAGGAGCTTGCGCTTACGGGAAATATCGCCGCCATAGCACTTGGCCAGGACGTCCTTGCGCAGGGCTGCCACGTTTTCGCGGGCAATGATCTTATTGCCGACGGCTGCCTGGATGGGGATCTGGAAGAGCTGGCGCGGGATGAGACTGCGCAGTTTTTCGACCAGGGCGCGGCCGCGGCGGGCGGCAAAGTCCTTGTGGACGATGACGCTCAGGGCATCGACGACGTCGCCATTGATGAGGATGTCCATCTTGACCATGGGCGAAGCCTGGTAGCCGTTGAGCTCGTAATCGAGGGACGCATAGCCGCGGGTCGCCGACTTGAGGACGTCGAAATAGTCGTAAAGGATTTCACACAGCGGCAGGTTGTAGACCAAGGAGACGCGCGTATCGTCGAGGTAATCCATGGTGACGTATTGGCCGCGGCGGTTCTGGGAGATTTCCATAACCGTGCCGACCATGTCCTTGGGGATGATGATCGTCGTCTTGACCAGGGGTTCTTCGATATGGTCGATTTTGGTCATATCCGGCATCTGCGACGGATTGTCCACTTCGACCATCGTCCCGTCCGTGCAGTAGACGTGGTAAATAACCGACGGTGCCGTCGTGATCAGGGACAGGTTGTATTCCCGTTCCAGCCGTTCGCGGACGACATCCATGTGCAAAAGGCCCAGGAAACCGCAGCGGAAGCCAAAGCCCAGGGCCGACGATGTTTCCGGTTCAAAGAGGAGGGCTGCATCATTGAGGTGGAGCTTTTCCAGGGCATCGCGGAGATTGTCGTAGTCATTCGTTTCTACCGGATAGAGGCCGCAATAGACCATGGGCACGGCCTTGCGGTAGCCCGGCAGGGCTTCTTTGGCCGGATTGTCGGCCAGGGTGACCGTATCGCCGACGCGGCAGTCGCGGACGTTCTTCATGCTGGCCGCCAGATAACCGACGCTGCCACATTCCAGGGACGGGACGGGATGCATCTGGGGCAGGAAGACGCCCGTTTCGATGACTTCAAATTCCTTGCCCGACGCCATCATGCGGATGCGCTGGCCCGGCTTGATGCTGCCTTCCATGATGCGGATGTTGGCGATAGCCCCTTTGTAGGCATCGAAATGAGAGTCGAAGATGAGGGCCCGCAAGGGTTTGTCCCCTTCGTCAGCCGGTGCCGGGATGCGCTGGACGATGGCTTCCAGGACCTTGTCGACGCCGTAGCCCGTCTTGGCGCTGATCATGATGGCGTCCGACGCGTCGAGGCCGATGACGTCTTCGATTTCCTTGCAGACCCGGTCGGGGTCGGCACTGGGCAGGTCGACCTTATTGATGATGGGAATGATTTCCAGATCGTGTTCCAAGGCTAAATAGACATTGGCCAGGGTCTGAGCTTCGACGCCCTGCGTGGCATCGACGATGAGCAGGGCCCCTTCGCAGGCCGCCAGGCTGCGCGATACTTCGTAATTGAAGTCGACGTGCCCCGGCGTGTCGATGAGATTCAGGGTATACTGTTTGCCGTCTTGGGCATCATAAATGAGACGGGCTGACTGGGCTTTGATGGTGATGCCCCGTTCCCGTTCGAGATCCATCGTATCGAGGAGCTGGTCTTCCATTTCCCGTTTGGGCACGGTGCCGGTCATTTCCAGCATCCGGTCGGCCAGCGTCGATTTGCCATGGTCGATATGCGCGATAATTGAAAAGTTTCTGATATGATCTGTAGACACGGTAGTCCTCCTCTTTTTTTATTGGATGACGCCGCCGCCCAGGACGCGTTCGCCTGTGCCGGCGTCATAAAGCACCAGGGCCTGGCCGGCCGTGACGGCGCGCTGGGCGTCGTCAAATTCGACCCGCAGGCTGTCGCCGTCGGGATAGACCGTGCAGGCCGCTTCCCGGGCGGCATAGCGTATCTTGCCCAGGGCCCGGAAGGGAGCGTCCGGCGTCTGTTCGACCCAGGTCGCTTCACTGGCATGGACCGTCTTCGAGAACAAGTCCTGTTCCGAGCCGACGATGACTTTATTCCGGGCCACGTCCAGGGCCGTCACGTAATAGGGACCGCCGGGACCGCCGAGGTTCAGGCCCCGGCGCTGGCCGATGGTATAGGCGGCAATGCCTTTATGGCGGCCGATGACATGGCCTTCTTTATCGACGAAGTCGCCGGGCTTGAAGATGCCCTTCCGTTCGTGCTGCAAAAATCCCTTGTAATCGTTGTCCGGAATAAAGCAGATATCCTGGCTTTCGGGCTTATTGAAGACCGGCAGGCCCCATTCCTTGGCCAGTTCCCGCGTATGGACCTTTTCCAGGTCGGCCATGGGGAACAAAATATGCGGCAACAAGTCCTGTGTCAGTTGATAGAGGACATAGGACTGGTCCTTGCGGCGGTCTGTGCCGCGGAGCAAGGAATAGATTCCCGTCGCTTCGTTCTTTTCGATGCGGGCGTAATGGCCCGTCGCCAGGAAATCGGCGCCGAACTGGCGGGCTTTCTCCCAGAGCAGGCCGAACTTAATGAATTTATTGCAGGCAATACAGGGATTGGGCGTCTTGCCGTGGACGTAAGCATCGATGAAATAGTCGATGACGTCGCGCCGGAAGATATCGCGGAAATCCAAGGTATAATGGGGAATCCCCAGGACCGAGGCGACGGCTTTGGCATCGTCGACGGAACTGAGGGAACAGCAGGCGTGGACGTTATCGATGGTGCAAGCCGGATCTTCTTCCCACAGGCGCAGGGTAATGCCGATGACATCATACCCTTGCTGCTTCAAGAGACCGGCTGTGACCGAACTGTCGACGCCGCCGCTCATAGCTACGGCAACTCGTTTCATAATGATTCTCCTCTGCTTTTACGGACAGCGTCGCCAATGATGGCAACGGCTCGTTTTATTTCATCTAACGTATTCTCTTTGCCTACGGACAAGCGGATACTGCTGCGCAGCCACTTCTCTTCGATTCCCATAGCCTGGAGGACATGGGATGCCTCGACGGCGCCAGCTTCACAGGCCGAACCGGCAGATACGGCCAGTCCCTGGAGATCGAGGGCGATGAGCAAAATGGCGCTGTCCACCCCATCGACGCTGAAGTCGATGATGTTGGGCAAGACGTGATTGCGCCGGCCATTGAGGTGGAACCGGGCGTCGCCCTTGATGAGCCGGTCATAGACGGTATCAGTCAGGCGCCGCGCCGCCAGGACGCGGTCGTCCCGTTCGGCTTCCAAGAGTTCCGCAGCCTTGCCGAAGCCGGCAATGGCTGCGACGTTCTCCGTCCCCGCCCGCAGGCGGTGTTCCTGCGGGCCGCCGTAGGCTTCGGCGGCGACTTGCAGGCCGTGGCGGATGTACAAGGCGCCGACGCCTTTGGGGCCGTAAATCTTATGGCTGCATACGGTCAGCATGTCGATGCCCTGTTCTAAGGGCCGGATGGGCACGTAGCCAAAGGCCTGGACGGCATCGACGTGGAAGGCGATGCCCTTCTGCCGGGCCAGGGCGCCGATGGCGTCAATAGGCTGGACCATGCCCGTTTCATTATTGGCGTACATGACAGAAATGAGGACCGTATCGTCGCGCAAGGCCTGAGCGATGGCTTCGGCCGTGACCCGGCCGTCGGCTTCGACAGGGACATAGGTCACGTCATAGCCTTTTTGTTCCAGGGCCTGGAAGGTCCGCAAGACGGCGTGGTGTTCTACAGCCGTCGTGATAAGATGGCCGCCGTCGGAGAAATTGGCCCGCAGGAAGCCGAGGATGGCCAGATTGTCCGCTTCCGTGCCGCCACTGGTGAAGACCAGGTCTTCGCCCTTGACGCCCAGGCAGTGGGCCACCTGGCTGCGGGCCGTCTGGACGGCAGCCCGGGCCTGCTGGCCGAAATAATGAAGGCTCGACGGATTGCCGTAAGCCGTCGTCAAATAAGGCATCATGACGTCCAGGACACGCGGGTCCAGAGGCGTCGCTGCCGCGTTATCTAAATAAATTCGTTCCATTGATTATGTTGACTCCAAAATTAAAAAAAAGCGATAAAAAACAGCTTATCATTTATAATACCATAGGCCTGTGTTCGTGGCTAGTAGGGACCGTCCTGTAAAGGCGGCCCGTTGTGGGAATCCCGTGGTTCGTGACTCGTGGTTCGTGGCTCGTGACTCGTGACTCGTGGTTCGTGGCTCGTAGGGGCCGTCCCAAAGGGCGGCCCGTTTGTGGGAATCCCGCGGGATGCGGACTGCGGACTGCGTTATCCACAGGATTCGCGGCGGGCTCCCCACGCGGGAGCCCCTACAATGCGGCTTGCGTTATCCACGGGATTCGCGCGGGCGCCCGGTTATGGGCGCCCCTACGGCCTCTACGCTAATGTTTAGCGTAGAGGCTGGGCACGCCGTCGACGTCGGCGCATTTGGTGTTGCAGCCTTCCTGGCTGCAGACCCAGAAGGGGCCATACGGGCCGTTCCGTTTCTGGAAGGTCCCTTTATGGCAGCGCGGACAGGGATAAGGCGACGGCTTGGCGTCGGGCCGTTTCTTTTCCCCATCGACGGGCTCGGTGTGGCGGCACGACGGGTAATTGCTGCAGCCGTAGAAGTCGCCGTATTTGCCATGGCGCTTGACCATGGCGCTGCCGCAGACGGGACAGACCTTGATGCCGGCCAGGTGCATGACGACTTTCCGGGCCGCCGTGACTAAGGTATCCAGGAAGGACAACTGGTCGTGCAGGAAGTGGTTGAGGTCATCCTTGCCCAGGCTCATCTGATAGAGCCGTTCTTCCCAGACCGCCGTTTCGTCGGGATAGAGCATTTCATCCGGCAGGGAATCGACGAGGAGATACGCGTCGTCTGTGGGCTTGAGGTACTTCTTCTTCCCTTCTGTCGTCAGGAATTTGCGCTGGATGAGTTCCTGGATGATCGTCGCCCGCGTCGCTTCGGTGCCGATGCCCTGGACCTCTTTCAATTTCTTCTTCAGGCTTTCATCCTTGACGTACTTATAGATTTCCTTCATCGCTGCCAGGAGCGTCGACGGCGTGAACCGCGGCGGCGGCTTCGTCGCTTTCTTGTCGACCTGGCCGTTCTGGTAGTGGACGCCGTCGCCCTTGCGGACCGCCGGCAGGGTCCCCTTTTCTTCGTCTTCCTCGTCGTGCTTATCGCTCTGATAGAGGACTTTCCAGCCCGGCACGGTGACGGTCTTGCCGTGGGCGATAAAGGTTTCGTCAGCGACTTCGATGACCATGCGCGTCTGGTCGTATTCATGGATGGGATAGAACTGGGCCAGATAGGCCTGGGCGACGAGATAGTAGATATGCTGCTGCATAGACGTCAATTTATCAAAGGGGCAGGCTACGGTCGTCGGGATGATGGCGTGATGCGCCGTGATCTTGCTGTCGTTCCAGGCGCGGCTGCGTATCTTGCCGTCGGCACCGGCCGCCCATTCCGCCAGCTTCCCCGCTTCCAAGGCACCGATGTTCTGCAAGATTCGCGGTACGTCCTTGCGCTGGTTCACCGGCAGGTATTCGCAGTCCGACCGGGGATAGGTCGTCAGTTTCCGTTCGTACAGTTCCTGGGCCGTATCGAGGACCTGCTGCGGCGTGTAGCCATACCGCTTGCCGGCCAGGACCTGCAGGGACGACAGGGACAGGGGCAGGCGCTGGGCCTCTTTCTTCTTGGTCTTCTTGTTCTCGACAATCGTACCGTCAGGCCGAGCCTGGAGGCGTTCGAGGATGGACCGGGCCGTCTTTTCATCGACACAGCGCCCTTCCGGGTCGAGGCCGCCCTGCGTATCGCGGGGCTGCCATTGGGCGCGGATGACGCCGTTCTTATGGAGGAAGTCGGCTTTGACGACGTAATACGTGACGGGCACGAAGTTATCCAGTTCCCGCTGGCGGCGGACGACGAGGGCCAAGGTCGGCGTCTTGACGCGGCCAATGGGAAAGACGACGCGGTGCCCCTGGCGGCGGGCAGCCAGGGTATACGCCCGGGACAGGTTCATGCCGATGAGCCAGTCGGCGCGGCTGCGGGCCAGGGCTGATTCCTTGAGGTGGACGAAATCGCCGTTGCTGCGTAAATCGTCGAGGGATTCGTGGATGCTCTTTTCATCGAGGGCATTCAGGAGGATCCGTTCGACAGGCTTCTTATTGCCGACGTAGTCGAGGATTTCGTCGATGAGCAGCTGCCCTTCCCGGTCCGGGTCCCCGGCGTTGACGATGGTGTCGACGTCGGGACTGGCGATGAGGTCCGTAATGACCTTGAACTGGTCCTTGCTGGCCGGACTGACCAGGAGCTTCCACTTTTTGGGGATGATCGGCAAGTCATCGGCATTCCAGCGCTTGTACTTGGGATCATAATCCTGGGGTTCAGCCTGCTGCAAGACGTGACCATAAGCCCAGGTCACGATGCCGCCGCCCGTACGGATACAGCCGTTCCCCCGCTGGTGCGGCTCCGGCAGGCACTTCGCCAGTTCCCGGGCCATGCTCGGTTTTTCGGCAATAAAAAGTTTCATAAAGCATCTCTCTTTCTGAAATAGACTGTACCCTATATCATACCATGGCTCGTGGCTCGTGGCTAGTAGGGGCCGTCCCAAAAGGCGGCCCGCTTGTGGGAATCCCGCGGGACGCAAATTCAACCTCTCAGTCAGCTGACGCTGACAGCTCCCCTATAAAGGGAGCCTTGGACGGGAGCCCCTACGGGTGCGGTCCGTGGGACCGCGGCGGCCTGCGTTTATACGGCTTTTGTGACTTTTGCCAGCTGGCCGGCGGCTTCGATGGCGCGGACGAAGGATGGCGGGATGTCTTCTTTTTTCAGGGACTGGCCGATGAGGCGGCCGAGGATGACGCCTTTATTGCTGTAGAGCCAGGCGAAATAATAGATGTACAGGGCTTTCTTATTGCGCGGATTGACGTGCCACAGAAGGCGGGCCGGATAGTCGTGGAAGTTGACGTCCAGTTTGCGGCAGGCCTTCTTGATCATGTCCGTCGTGGCCCGGGCGTGTTCGCCGCAGGCCGTATTGATGATACGGTCCAGGTCGCGGCGCTGGCCGTGGTCGATCATGGTCTTGGCCAGGTCCATTTCAAAGCAGATTTCATCGGTGAAGTAGACGCCCCGTTCGCTCTTGTGACTGCCCTTGACGTCGGCGTCGTAGAGGGCGACGACGGGAATCTTGAAGTATTCCAGGAGCTTCTTGATCTTGGAAATGGAACTTTCGCCGCGAGCATTGATGAGGCAGATGCCGTAGTAATCGAAAGGCAGGTCCAGGGTCTTGCCGAAATGCTGGAAGCAGCCGTATTCCGTTTCCCCTTCGACGATGAGGACGCTCCGCGAATACAGGGCTTCTTTGACTTCCGGGAAGTGCATGATCAAGTGTTTCTCGATTTCTTCGCTGAAATGGAAGCCGGCACCGCAGGCCGCTTTGACCAGGCCCTGTTTATTGCGGTACAGGCGGATGATGTGGCGGTAATCGTCGATGAGGGAATCCGTCGAATGGGTGACGATAAACAACTGGCCCCGCAGACCGTCGAGGCCGAACAAATCCTTGAGAAGCGTGCAGAACTGCGGGTCTTCATTGTTGAGGAGCTGCTGGTAATAATGCAGGACCGACCGCTGCATATAGGGATGGAGGTGCATTTCCGGTTCATCGATGGAAATGACCAGGGGCAGATAGCGCTTACCTGCTTCGTCGACGATGACATTGTGTTCCAAGGGCACGGCGCGGCTGATGGACATCAGGTAGACCTGGGTGATGATGCACAAGGCGGCCAGGGAAATAAATTTCATGTTATCCGCCCTGGGCCGGTCCATGCGGCATAAGAGACGGGACAAGAGGAAAATGTTGATGAAATATGACGAGTCCATGGTGCCGACGGCGACTTCGTGGTGTATGAAGGCCTTGGCTTCGTCCGACAGGCCATCCCAGTGAGCCTCGCCCCAGTTCGACAGCTTCTGTTCCAGGGCCCGGTAAATGCGCGGCGGCACGCGCTGTTCTTCCGGTACAGCCGCCGAATAGGATACGTAGCGCAGGCGGCGGATGAGCTCTAACGGCAGTTCTTCGCCGCTGTTGTCATCGTAGAGATGAGGATACATGTCGCTGACGCGCATTTCCATGCGGACGCGCACACTCTGGCGGCGTTCGTCCGGCGTATCGGCGAAATGTTCCCGTTCACTCTGCAGCAGGTGCAGGTCCATGGTGATGACGATAGGCCGGGTCACGTCGGCATAATCGTCTTCTTCGACGTTGCGGCCATCACTCATATAGGAAATGAGGCGCAGCAGGCCGCTCTTGCCGATGGCGTTTTCCCCGACGATATAGTTGGCCTTTTCGTGAAAAGTCATTTCGACATCTTGCAGATTCCGGTAATTTTGAATACGCATATAAGTAAGATACACAAAATCACATCCTTTACAACGTTCTTTACTATACGTATTCGACAAAAAATGCGCTGCTCCCTTCTTTTTGAGAGCAGCGCGTTATTCCTTTTATGTATCATTCATCGTTTGATCAACGTCCGCTTTCGCGGCACACTTTAGCCAGCCAGCGGGCGATATCGAAGGTCAGCTGCCCGTCTTGGAGCTGCCAGTGCCAATTACCTTCCGCTACACCTGGCGTATTCATGCGTCCCGACGACGGCAGGGCCAGGAGGTCCTGCATGGGGATGATGACCGTTTCGGCCCGGCGGCGGCAGGTATAGGCGATGAGGGCGCCGACGATTTCCTGCGGAGCCGCTTCATCAGACAGGCCCAGCATCTGGCGGACGTGGAGCTGCTGGCTCGGCGTCAGGTCGTCTTCATACCAGCCACGGATGGTGTTGTTGTCATGGGTCCCGGTATAGGCGATGCAGTCCGGTTCCGTATCGAAGGCCAGGCGGCCGTCGGCCCGGTCCTTGAGGTGGAACTGGATGACTTTCATCCCCGGCAGGTGCAGGGCATCTTTCAAGGTGCACACGTCGTCGGTAATGACGCCCAGATCTTCGGCGACGAGGCGGAGCCTGCCGATTTTCTGATAGACCGCCCGGAAGAGGTCGAGGCCGGGACCCTCTTTCCAGGCGCCGCTCTTAGCCGTTTCCGAACCGGCCGGCACCGCCCAGTAGGCGGCAAAGCCGCGGAAATGGTCGACCCGGACTTCGTCGACGAGGTCCATCATGCGGCGGAAGCGGTCAGTCCACCACTGGTAGTTGTCCGCAGCCATGGCCTGGTAATCGTAAAGGGGATTGCCCCAGAGCTGGCCATCGGCACTGAAGTAATCGGGCGGGACGCCGGCGACAGATGACGGATTCCCCATTTCGTCGAGGTCGAACTGGTCCTGGTGGGCCCAGCAGTCGGCACTGTTGTGGGCGACGAACATGGGCACATCGCCGAGGACGGACACGCCGTTTTTGGCGGCATAGGCCCGGACATCGTGCCACTGGCGGCTGAAGATGTACTGCATGAATTTGACATGCGATACGGCGCCGGCCAGTTCCCTGCCGTACTGAGCCAGGGCTTCCCGGCTGTGATGGCGGATATCTTCGGGCCACTCCGTCCAGCAGCGGCCGCCGAAGAAGTCGCGGACAGCCCGGAACAGGGCGTAGTCGTTGAGCCAGTAGGCGTTCTTTTCACAGAAAGCCCGAAACGGTTCCCAGGGAATGGTCAGGTCCGGATCATGGGACATATCCCAGAGAATCTTGGCCTTATAAGCTGCCAGGCTGTGCCAGGACGCCGTCTTTTGCCCCTGGGCCAGGAAATCGTCCAGCGCTTCCTGCCGCAGCCAGCCCCAGTCGCGCAGGACTTCCAGGGAAATGAGGGCTTCGTTGCCGGCAAAGGCCGATTCCGACAAATACGGCGAATCGCCCATGAGGGGCGGCGTCAGGGGCAGGATCTGCCAGACCCGTTGGCCGGCGGCTTTGAGGAAATCGACGAAGCGGTATGCCGCCGGTCCCAAGACGCCGTTGCCACAGGCTGCCGGCAGGGACGTCGGATGCAGGAGGACACCGGCCCGCTTGGTCCCGGCCTCCTTCCCCTGGAGGATGACTACTTTCAGGGGCGGCAGGGTCAGGGTCAGGCGGCTGTTCACCGTCGTGACCGGCGTCATGCGCGGATGGAGGGCATTGGTCAGTTTCCCGTAAGCCAGGCCGTCCGTATAGATACTGATCGTCCGCAGGGCCGATGGATTGCGGTTCATGGCGATGATGAAGAAGCCATCTTCGGCGGGCTTGCCGAAGACATCCCGTCCCCCTTCGATGACCCGGGCAAAGGCGAAGACGTCGCCGTCGGCATAGAGGGGGATGAAGCGGCCCGTCTGTAAAGCGTCGTGTGCTGTGCGCAGCCGCGTCAGGGCCTTGGTCCAGGACAGCAGGTCCAGGTCTTCGTGGCCCCAGGGATAGGTCCGGCGGTTGTCGGGATCCTTGCCGCCGGTGACGCCGACTTCATCGCCGTAATAGATGCAGGGCGCACCGGGCATGGTCATCTGCCAGGCCGTCAACAGCTTCAGGCGCTTCTTGCCCGTTTCTTCGGCCGTCGCCACGTCGGTGCCGCCGGCCTTGGTGAGAACCGTCAGGATGCGTTCGATATCGTGGCTGCCGATGAGGTTGAGCATGGCATAGAAATTTTCGGGCGGATAATTTTCAATGAGCCGCGTCAATTCAGCATTCATGCGCCGCGCATCTTTGACACCGGTCATGAAATCCAGCATGATGGCCCGTTGGGCGTAATTCATGGCACTGTCGATGTCATAGCCGCAGAGGTACTCCCGCTGCTCACTGTAACTGACCTTGTTCGACGCATCTTCCCAGACTTCGCCGATGAGGATGGCGTCGGGCTTTTCCTCTTTCAGCGTATGGTAGAACTGGCGCAGGAAGGGCACGGGCAATTCGTCGATGACGTCCAGGCGCCAGCCGCTGATGCCTTCGTTCAGCCAGTATTTGAGGACGCTGTCTTCGCTGTCGATGATGAAATCCATATAAGACGGCGTCGTCTCTTCGACATCGGGCAGGTCCGATACGCCCCACCACGATTCATAGTCGTCGGGATACTGCTTGAAGCGGTACCATTCATAGTAAGGCGACTCCTTCGACTGATAGGCGCCGACGCCGGGATAGTTGCCGAAGCGGTTGAAGTAGATGCTGTCGGCCCCGGTATGGCTGAAGACGCCGTCAAGGATGATGTGGATGCCTGCTTCTTTGGCGGCCTGGCAGAAAGCGGCAAATTCTTCATTCGTCCCCAGCATGGGGTCGACGCGGAAATAATCGGCCGTACCGTAGCGGTGATTGCTGGAACTTTCAAAAATCGGGTTGAGGTAAATCGCCGTGATTCCCAGTTCCTTCAAGTAAGGCAGCTTTTCCCGGATACCGGCGAGGTTGCCGCCAAAAAAGTCGTAATAGACGATGTCTCCCTGGCCTTCGCGCTTGCAGTAATAAGGCACGTCGTCCCAGTCGCTATGGATGACGGCCCCTTTCTTACCGTACAGGCGGCCTGTCGTATGGGTCCCGTGGCGGAAGCGGTCCGGGAAAATCTGGTAGACGATGGCATGTTTGAACCAGTCCGGCGTATGGGCGTCCTTATCGTAGACTGTGACCTGATAGGCTGGCGGCACCTCGGGATATTTGGCCCCTTCCCCGCCGAGGCGGTCGTAGTTATTGCCGTAATAGACGGTCTCATGGCCATCGTCGACGATGAAATAATACCAGACCAGGCAGCCCTTGGGCGGCATGGTGACGCAGCCCGTGAAGATGCCGTCTTGGTACGTCATGGGCACAAAGGATTCACCGACATTGCTCTGCCACAGGCGGATGCGGGCCCGGCAGTTCCGGGCATCGCTGCCGCCGGCCCGGAGGCGCAGGATGAGCCGGCTCCCGGAGGGAACGGCACCAAAAGACGAGCGGTAATAAAATTCATGAGAGTTGTGGTACAATCGTAAGTCCATAAGCGGTCCTTTCGTGGCGATTAGTGGCTAGTGGCTAGCCGTTAGCCAAAAAGGCCTGCCGGACAACGACAAGCCTTTTATCGTTCGTCGTTGTTCGTTCGTCGTTCATCGAAGAAACTAAAAAATATTCCCTGCGATGAACGATGAACTACAAACGAAAAACGCTATTTTATTGTTGTAATACTTTTTTGTACAGATTCAGGTACGCTTCGGCCGAGCGGTCCCAGCTGTAATCGCTGGTCATGGCGTTGCGGACGAGGATATCCCACAGGGCCGTGTCTTCGTAGTAGCCCATGGCCCGTTTCGTCGTGAACAGGAGTTCATGGGCGTTGAAGTTCGGGAAGGTCAGGCCATTGCCCTGTTTGCTGTATTTATCGAAGGGATGGACCGTATCCTTGAGGCCGCCCGTTTCGCGGACGATGGGGATGGCGCCGTAGCGCAGGGCGATGAGTTGGCTCAGGCCGCACGGTTCGTACCGCGATGGCATGAGGAACATGTCGGCAGCGGCATAGACCTTATGGGCCAGAGCTTCGTTGAAGGTGATGTTGGCCGATACCTTGGTCGGATGACGGCGGGCCAGTTCGCGGAAGGCGTTTTCATAGCCGGCATCACCCGTGCCGACCAGGACCAGCTGGACGTCGTCGTCGACGAGTTCATCCATGATGCGCGTGACCAGGTCCAGGCCCTTGTCTTCGACGAGGCGCGTGACCATGGCGATCAAGGGGACGCCGCGCTTGATGCGCAGGCCCAGTTCGGCCCGCAGGGCGTCTTTATTTTCCCGCTTGCCGGCCCGGGCATTGGCGACGGAATACTGGCGCTTGATGTACGGGTCCGTTTCCGGATTATAGACGTCGACGTCGAGGCCGTTGATGATGCCCGTCACCTTTTCCCCATTGTCGCGGATATAGCCATCCAGGCCTTCGCCAAAGTAAGGATAGGTGATTTCCTGGGCGTACGACGGGCTGACCGTCGTGATGTGGTCGGCGTAGACCATGCCCGATTTCATATAGTTCACGCAGCCGTCACATTCCAGGTTGCCCTTGTCGAAGAGTTCCTGCGGCAGGCCGATGATGTCGCGCATGATGGACGGCGGATAGATGCCCTGGTATTTCAAGTTGTGAATGGTATAGATCACTTTGATGCTCTTGTAGAAATCATCATGCCAGAAGTCTTCTTTGAGGAAGACCCCCATGAGGCCCGTATGCCAGTCGTTGCAGTGGATGATGTCCGGCTTGAAGCCGATCTTGGGCAGCATGGTCAGGACGGCGCGGCAGAAATAGGCGAAGCGTTCGTCGTCATCGCCGTAGCCGTAGAGGCCATCGCGCTTGAAATACCATTCGTTGTCGATGAAATAGACGGTCACGCCGTCCTGCTTGATTTCTTCGACACCGTAGTAGAGCTGGCGCCAGGCCAGGTTCACGATGCCTGTCGTCACTTCTTTCATCTGCTTCTTCGCTTCTTCGGCGATGCGGCTGTATTTCGGAATGACCAGGCGGACGTCCATGCCCTTCTTGGCTAAGGCCTTGGGCAGTGCGCCCATGACATCGGCCAGCCCGCCTGTTTTAATAAATGGCACTGCTTCTGAGGCCACAAATAATACATTCATCGTATATCCCCCACTTTCCCTATATACCGTATCAGACGTCTGCTTCCTTTTTGGCAGGACGCCCAGGTCTTCTCTTTCTCGTTGCAGCAGTCTTCTTTTCAGACGCTGCCGTTTTGGCTTTCCCTTTTCCACGGGTCGTTGCCTTCTTTCCCGGCGCCTTGGCCGTTTTCTTGACGGTCCCGTCAGCGGCCTTATCGGTTTTCACCGTCCGGCGGCGCCGCCGTTTCGTCACTGCTTTTTTTTTAGCACTTCCAGTGAGCTGCAGGTAAATCGTCGCCAGCGGCGGCAGGGTCAGTTCCAGGGACTGGTCCATGCCGTGCATGGGCACATCCTGGGCTTCAAATTCACCTTCGTTGAGGACGTTGGACCCGCCAAAAGCCGTCGCATCGCTGTTGAAGACTTCGACGTACGTCCCTTTCCGGGGGACGCCGAAGCGATATGAATGGCGGACGACAGGCGTAAAGTTGCAGACGACGACGGTCATATCCGATTCGTCCTTACCGGTACGGTAAAAGGCGATGACGCTGTTGTCGCAGTCGTCGCAGCTGATCCACGAGAAGCCCGACCAGTCGCAGTCTTCTTCCCATAATTCCGGATGGTCCACATAGTACGTGTTCAGGCTGCGCACGTAGTCGTGCATGGCCTGGTGCATGGGATACTTGAGGAGGTGCCAGTCCAGGCTGTCATCGTATTTCCATTCGATGAACTGGCCGAACTCGCTGCCCATGAACAGGAGCTTCTTGCCCGGATGGGACATCCAGTAGCCGTAGAAGGCGCGCAGGCCGGCGAATTTCTGCCAGTAGTCGCCAGGCATCTTGTCCAGGAGAGAATGTTTGCCGTGGACGACTTCATCATGCGACAAAGGCAGGATGAAGTTTTCTGAAAAAGCGTAACACAACGAAAAGGTAATCAGGTTGTGATTGTCCTTGCGGAACAGCGGGTCCAGCGACATGTAGCGGAGCATATCGTTCATCCAGCCCATGTTCCATTTGTAATTGAATCCCAGGCCGCCGACGTCGACGGGCTTGGTCACCAGGGGCCAGGCCGACGATTCTTCGGCAATCATCAGGGCCTGGGGGTATTCCTTGAAGACGGCCGTATTGAGATGGCGCAGGAAGTCGATGGCTTCCAGGTTTTCCCGGCCGCCGTATTTATTGGGCTGCCAGTCGCCGTCAGCATGGCCGTAATCAAGGTAGAGCATGTTGGCGACGGCGTCGATGCGCAGGCCGTCGATGTGGAACTGGCTGAGCCAGAAGAGGGCACTGGAAATGAGGAAGGACTGGACTTCCGTCCGGCCATAGTCGAAATTCATCGTGTCCCATTCCTTATTTTCAGCCAGCATGGGGTTGCCCGATTCATAGCACGGTTCGCCGTCAAAATGGCGCAGGCCGTGGGCGTCGCGGCAAAAATGGCCCGGTACCCAGTCGAGGATGACGCCGATGCCGTTGCGGTGGCACAGGTCGACGAGATACATCAAATCTTCCGGCTTGCCATAGCGGCTGGTCGCCGAGAAATAGCCCGTCCCCTGATAGCCCCAGGAGCCGTCGAAGGGATATTCGCACAGCGGCATGAGCTCGATGTGGGTATAATTCATCTGTTTGACATAATCGACGAGCTGGGGCGCTATGTCGCGGTACGACAGCATTTCCCCATCTTCATCGCGGCGCCACGAGCCGAGATGGACTTCATAGGTCAGCATGGGCTTGCGGTACGAATCGTAAGCACTGCGGCTGTCCATCCATTTCTTGTCGCGCCACGCATAGTGGAGTTTCGTCAATTTCGATGCCGTATTGGGACGTACTTCCGACCAGAAGGCGTAAGGATCGCTCTTTAAGATGCGTTCCCCCGATGCCGTCGTGATGGCGTATTTGTAGATGTCCCCTTCCTGGAGGCCGGCAATATGTGTAACCCAAATGCCGTTGCCGCAGCTGCTCCGCTCCATGGGGTTGGCATCAGCATCCCAGTGATTGAAATCACCGACGACGCTGACCTGCTGCGCATGAGGCGCCCAGACGGCAAAGCGCACACAAGGCTTGCGGCGCAGGACCGTGAAATGGGCCCCGAACAGACGATAACTGGCGTAGTTCGTACCTTGATGATACAAGAAGGTACTGTACTCGTCGATTGCACTGAGTTTCATATCATATCCTCCTGATTCTTAGTTAGTGTTTGACCGGCTTGATGCGCCAAATGTCATCGGCGTACTGCTGAATTGTCCGGTCACTAGAGAAGTAGCCGGACTGGGCAATATTGACGACGCTCGAATGACACCACTGCGGATGATTCCCATAGCGCTTGGCGATTTCCTGCTGAGCCTGGCAATAGGATTTGAAGTCCTTGAGGACGAAGTATTCATCGTTCTTATCGAGGAAGGACGAATAGAGCATGCCGAAGTGTTCGCCACTGATGGAGCCGTCGACGAGGGCATCCATGAGGCGGCGGATGTCGGCGTCGCCGCTGTACATCTGCCACGACGAGTAGCCGCCGTGGATGTAGTAATTCATGACTTCATCAGCCCGCAAGCCGAAGATGACGCAGTTTTCGTCGCCGACCTTCTGGTGGATTTCGACGTTGGCCCCGTCCAGGGTCCCCAAGGTGATGGCCCCGTTCATCATGAACTTCATGTTGCCCGTCCCCGACGCTTCCTTGCCGGCTGTCGAAATCTGTTCGCTCACGTCGGCTGCCGGGAAGAGGAGCTGCCCTAAGGACACGTTGTAGTTTTCCAGGAACAGGACCTTCATCTGCTTGCTGATCCGGCGGTCGGAGTTGACCATATGGGCGACGACGTTGATGAGGCGGATCGTTTCCTTGGCTTCGCCGTAGCCGGCAGCGGCCTTGCCGCCAAAGAGGAAGGTCCGCGGTGTAATCTTGAGTTTCGGGTTATCCTTCAAGAGGTAATACAGGTGAAGGATGTGAAGGATGTTCAGGGTCTGGCGCTTATACAAGTGGATGCGCTTGATCTGGATGTCGAAGATCGAGTCCGTCCGCACGTCCGTATCATAGCGGTCGCGGATGTAACGGGCCAGGATATCCTTGCGTTCCTTCTTGACCCGCGTCAGCTGTTCCTGGAAGGACGGGTCATCGGCAAAAGGCATGAGGTCCTGGAGCTTCGACGGCGTCCGGCGCCAGCCGTCCCCGATGGCTTCGTCGATGAGCGAGGCCAGCTGCGGATTGGCTTCGATGAGCCAGCGGCGATGGGAAATGCCGTTGGTCTTATTGGAGAAGCGGTGCGGGAAGCACGTATAGAACTGGTGCAGCGTCGAATCCTTGAGGATCTGCGAATGGATTTCGGCGACACCGTTGACGCTGTGGCTGCCGAGGACGGCCAGATGGGCCATGTGGACCTGTCCATCCCAGAGGACGGCGACGTCGCGGGCCCTCGATTCATCGCCGGGATAGAGGCTGCGGACTTCTTTGAGCCAGCGGTTGTTGATTTCTTCGACGATGAGGTAAATGCGCGGCAGCAGTTCCTTGAACATGGGGATGGACCATTTTTCCATGGCTTCCGGCAGGATCGTGTGGTTCGTGTAAGCCACGGTGCGGACGGTGATGTTCCAGGCCGCATCCCAGGACACGCCTTCTTCATCCATGAGGATGCGCATCAGTTCCGGGATGACCAGGGCCGGATGGGTGTCGTTGATGTGGATGGCCACATAGCGGTCGAATTTATAGATACTTTCGTGGTATTTCTTCTTATAATGGCGGACGATGCTCTGGAGGCCGGCCGATACGAAGAAGTATTCCTGCATCAGGCGCAGGCGGCGGCCGTCTTCATTGCTGTCGTCAGGATAGAGGAAACGGGAAATCTGCTGGACGCTGTCCTTATAGCGGAAGGCCCGGCGCCGGTCGCCGATGGACAGTTCCTGGTAGAGCTGTTCCCGCGAGTATTCAGCGCGCCACAGGCGCAGCGTGTTGACCGTGTTGTTGTGATAGCCGATGATGGGCACATCATACGGGACGGCGCGGACAGACGAATACTTTTCGTGGACACATTCCAGGCTGCCGTCTTCGTCAGGGCGCATGTAGGCATTGCCGCCGAAGCGGACATAGACGGCCTTGTCGACTTTCTTGACTTCCCAGGGATAGCCGTTGACCAGCCAGTTGTCAGGCAGTTCTACCTGCTGGTTGTCGACGATGCGCTGGTTGAACAAGCCGTACTGATAGCGGATGCTGTTGCCATGGCCCGGCAGCTGCAGTGCTGCCAGGGAGTCGATGAAGCAGGCAGCCAGCCGGCCCAGTCCCCCATTCCCCAGGCCCGGATCGCGTTCGGCCGGGATGACCTTATCCAGGTCCCAGCCCAGATCTTCCAGGCCCTGGCGACAGATGTCGTCCATATCGATGCCCAGGAGATTCGATTCCAAAAGGCGGCCGATGAGGAATTCGATGGAGAAATAATAGACTTGTTTAACCTTCTGTTCGGCATAGATTTCATTCGTGCGGATCCAATCTTCACTTACCAGATCGCGGATCATGTAGGCGATGGTCTGATAGACTTCATTCAAGGTCATGTCCCGCAAATCTTTTTCCCACAAGATGTGAGCTTTCTCGGTAAATAACTTTTTGAATTCTTCCTTATCCTGCCATTTTTTCATATTGTCTCTAACCCCTTTGTAGTCGCGTTCAGCGGACTGAACGTTTACCAATGCACAACGGGTTGTCGTGGCTGCCGCTCAATACGGCTTCCGGCTGGATGATCGTATTCTTATCGCATACGACGTAGTCGAGCTGGGCGTCATCGCCGACGACCGAGTGCTGCATGATGATACTGTTGCGAATGACAGCATTCTTTCCCACCTTGACTCGGCGGAAAAGAATCGAATTCTCTACGCGGCCTTCGATGATACAGCCATTAGCTACGAGAGAATTGGTGACATGCGATTCTTCCATGTACTTGGCCGGCGCTTCATCCTTGATCTTGGTATAGATACGATGGTCCTTGTCTTTCAGGAGCAGTTCATGCCAGATGCGGCTGTCGCGCAGGTCCATGTTGACCTGGAAGTAGGAATGAACAGAATCAATCCGTTTTGCATATCCTTGATAATTATAGCCGAAAATCCGCAGACGGTCTACATTCCGCTGGAGTACATCCGTAATAAAGTGGTTATATCCCTGGGCATAGGCCCGGCGTATGCAATGTTGGAATACGTCGCAGTCGATGAGGATTCCCCGCTGGTATAAGTTATCCCCGGCCTTGACTTCCGGCTTGGCTTCGATGGACAGGACCCGGTCCTTGCAGACGTCATCGATGGTCAGAATATAGCCTTCGCGGTCGAAGTCATACTTCTGCTGCTGGTAGATGAGGGTGACATCGGCATTGTGATGGCGGTGGAAATGGAGGACTTCGTCGTAGTCGATGTTCTGGACCATGTCACAGCCCGACAAGAGAACGTAGCGCTTGTTAGCCCGTTTGACGAAGACCAGGTTCTTATAATACGCGGCGATGTCCCCTTCTACGGGATGTTCGATGTCTGCCCGTTCTTCCGGCAGGTAGAACAAGCCGTCGCCCTTGTGGGCCAGGCCCCATTCCTTGCCGGACCGGATGTGGTCCAGTACCGACCGGGACTGGCTGGAGAGCAGGAGTCCGACATTTTCGATGCCGGCGTTTACCATATTGGAAAGCGTAAAGTCGATGAGGCGGTATTTGCCGCCAATGGGCAGCGTCGACAACGGGCGCGTGTCGTTGATTTCCTGCAAGGGATGGTCTTCGCGCATATTGATGAGGCCGATCATATTGCTATTCATAACTAGTGTTCCCCTTTCGCTGTGACTTTTTCTGGTTTCAATTCCCCTTTGCGGCCCAGTACGGCGACAGAGCCATCTTCATTGTGGAGGACAGCGCCCGGATAGATATGGCACCGTTCGCCCAGGATAGCCTTGTCGACGACGGCATTTTCTTCGACGACCGTCCCCGGCATGATGACGGAGTTCGTAACTTTCGCCCCTTCTTTGATGGTGACGCCGTAGAAGATGACCGAATTGCTGACGGTCCCGAAGATTTCCGAACCTTCGGCGATGAGGGAACTCTTGGCCGAGCCCTTGGGACCGATGAGGTGCGGCGGGAAACTCTGGTTGCCCGAGTAGATGCGCCAATGGCTGTCGCGCAGGTCGATAGGCGGTTCGTCGGCGATGAGGTCCATGTTGGCCTGCCACAGGCTGTCGATGGTGCCGACGTCCTTCCAGTAGCCTTCAAAGGGATAGGCATAGAGGGGAATCTTGTCGCCCAGCATGGCCGGGATGACGTTCTTGCCGAAGTCGTGTTCCGATTTTTCATCTTTGGCGTCGGCTTTGAGGTACGATTCCAGGACGTCCCGGTCGAAGATGTAAATGCCCATGGAAGCCAGGTTGCTTTCCGGTTTGGCCGGTTTTTCCTGGAACTTGGTGATGCGCATGTTTTCGTCGGCTACCATGATGCCGAAGCGGCTGGCTTCATCCCAGGGGACGCGGATCGTGCCGATAGTGGCCTTGGCGTGATGTTTCTTGTGGAAATTAAGCATCTTGTCGTAGTCCATGGAATAGATGTGGTCGCCGGACAGGATGAGGACGTAATCGTCGCCGACCATTTCCACGAAGTTCAGGTTCTGATAGATGGCATCGGCCGTGCCGCGATACCAGTTGGAGCCGCCGTCGCTCTGATATGGCGGCAGGACATAGGTCCCGCCCTTGGTCGAGTCGAGGTTCCACGAACTGCCGTTGCCGATATACCAGTTCAGTTCCAGCGGCTGGTACTGGGTCAGGATACCGACCGTATCGATGCCGGAATTGCGGCAGTTACTCAAGGGGAAGTCGATGATGCGGTATTTTCCGCCGAACAAGAGGCCCGGTTTAGCCTGATCTTTGGTCAGGACGCCCAGACGGCTCCCTTTCCCGCCGGCCAGAATCATGGCCAGGCAATTAGATTTTTTCATAGAAGCTCCTCCTTACTTGACTGGGACCCGGCCGCTTCGCTTATGGTTTCAGTATGTATGATAATGGACATCGTATCGTCAGACGGCGGGTCTTGGATTCAATAGCGTACCGTATACGCATATAATATACGCTATAAAGTATTTTATGATTATATCATTAATTATACACCAATTCTGTCAAGAATTTAAAGGGCTAACCGCCAAAAAATGGATAGTAAAAACAACTATTTTACATGTTACAACAAGGACTGCTATTTTTTAAAATACAATGTTTTGAAGAGCAAAAAAAGCGCTGCCGTCAAGGGCAGCGCTTTTCACTAAATCGTATAACTATAAATTCTGTAAATTTTATACACTACTGTTGTCCAGCTGCGGCGAGCGCTTCCTGGCGGCTCAGGATCCGGACCGGGATGGGCAGGGATTGGAGTACCTCTTTTGTCTCCCCTGCCGTGTCTTTTGTCGTCCTGACAAAGCCCAGGCCCTTCCTGCCATCCAGGGCCGTGACGACGCCCAGGTAGTCACAGCCTTCGATGATGCGGTTGATGAAGGTCATTTCTGCCGGAGGGGCCTGGAAGTAGACCCAGTCTTCATCAAACATGGCTCTTCACCTGGCGGCGCATCATGGAATACGGTTCCAGCCGCTGCGGTACGGCCAGGCCGACGAGCTGCTGGGCGTGGCGGGCGGCGTCGAGGTCCTGCCCGTCTTCGTCGACGATGCGGTCGATAGTATAGCGGACCAGCTGGCCTTTGGGCTGGAGAAATTCGACAGTCTGGCCCAGCTTGAAGTGGTTCCGCTGTTCCACCCAGGCCAATCCCTTTTCTTCATCGTAGGACTTGACCAGGCCGATAAATTCATGGGTCTGGGTATTGCTCGACTGGCTGTAGACCTGGTCGGCCGCCGTCGGCCGGGAAACGGAGAAGCCCCGGGTATAGGGCCGGTGGGAAATCTTTTCCAGTTCGTCGAGCCATTCCTGGCGGACCGTAAAGTGTTCCGGATCGGCTTCGTAGGCATCGAAAGCCTGGCGATAGACCTTGGTCACCGTGGCGACGTAATGGATGCTCTTCATGCGCCCTTCGATTTTCAGGCTGGAAAGGCCTGCGTCGTAGAGGTCCGGCAGATACGGCAGGAGGCAGAGGTCCTTGGAGTTGAAGATATACGTTCCCCGTTCATCTTCGACGACGGGGAAATACTGGCCTGGCCGCTTTTCTTCGACGACGTTGTACTTGAAGCGGCAGCACTGGACACATTCACCGCGGTTCGAGTCGCGGTCGCCCTGGGTGAAATAATTGCTCAGCAGGCAGCGGCCGGAATAGGAAATGCACATGGCGCCGTGGATGAAGCCTTCCAGTTCGACATCGGGCACTTTGGCGTGGATTTCCTTGACGTCGCGGAGGCTCACTTCGCGGGCCATGACGACGCGCGATGCGCCGTTGTCATGCCAGAATTTCGTCGACGCCCAGTTGGTCGTATTGGCCTGGGTCGACACGTGGACAGGCAGGTCGGGCACGAGCTGCCGGGCCATGGCGAAGATGCCCGGGTCAGCGATGAGGATGGCGTCGACGCCGATGTCGCGCAGGTACACGAGGTAATCCGGCAGGGCCTTGAGGTCGTCGTTGTGCGGGAAGATATTGACCGTCACGTGGATGTGCTTGCCCCGGGCATGGGCGTAGTCGACGGCTTCCTTCAGTTCTTCATTGGAAAAGTTGTCGCTGAAAGCCCGCAGGCCGAAGGACTTCCCGCCCAGGTAGACGGCATCGGCACCGTACAAAAAGGCCATCTTCATTTTATCCATACTGCCGGCCGGAGCCAGCAATTCCATTTTTCCCATTCTCTTATCCTTTCCATTGCGAAACGGTCATGCCGTCGCCATTTTCAAAAAATACAGTCTCGAAACGGGACCGGTCGCCGACGAGGTCCATGAACTCCCGCAGGCGGGTTACAGCCGTGCGGTGCTTATGCGGCAAAGTCCCTTCGAGGTAAAACATGTCATGGTAATCGATGTTGTCGGCTGCGACGATGGCACCGGGCAGGAGCTTGGGCAGGAGCTGCCGCAGCTGGCGCACGTACTGCCCTTTCGGCCCGTCGAGAAAGACGAAGTCCCACGGACCGGGCAAAACCCCGGCCAGTTCCGTCCCGTCGCCGTGGAGGGCCGTGATGACCGAGGCATACGGCGAGCGCCGGAAGAACCGGCAGGCCAGGTCGTAGCGCTCACGGTCAAGTTCAATCGTCGTAATCGTCCCGCCCGGTGCCAGGAACGGCGCCATCTGCAAGGCCGAATAGCCGATGCAGGTGCCGATTTCCAGGACCCGCGACGGCCGGCACGACGCCACGATGCCCGTGAACAAGGGAAGTTCGCTGTCGCGCAGGATGGGCAGGTCCTGTTCCCTGGCACAGGCTTTCATTTCTTCAAACAAGGCGTCCATCATGGCATGTGCTCCTGGACGTTCTTCATGTGTTCTTCATAAGTAGCGGCAAAATAGTTGTGGCCGTCCTTATCGGCGACGAAATAGAGGTACTTCGTCGGCGGCGCTTCCAGGATGGCTTCCATACAATCCATGCCGGGATTGCCGATGGGTCCCGGCGGCAGGCCTTCATAACGGTACGTATTGTACGGCGAATCGTACTGGGTCTCATTGATGCTGTATGCCGCCTTGTGGGTCCCCATGGCATAGGAAATGCTGGCATCGGACTGGAGCTTCATGTGGATCTTCAGGCGGTTCTCGAAGACCGACGCGATGAGGGGCCGGTCCTTTTCGTATTTCGCTTCCTTTTCGATGAGCGAAGCCAAGGTGACGAACTGGTAAATCGACAAGTTCTGTTTGGCAATGCCCGCTCTCATGGCGTCCGTCAAGTGGTCGTCGAAGTTCTTGATCATCATGGCTATGACGTCGTCTGCCGTGGCGTCATAAGGGATGAAATATGTATCGGGGAACAAGAAGCCTTCCGTCGGGAAGGTCACTTTGCGGTTTCCCTTCATATACGGCAGGAGCTGGTCCGACGAGGAAGCGGCCTTGAGGAAATCGGCTTCGCTGATGCGGCCGTTGGCGGCGACGGCTTTGGCGATTTCCCGGACCGTATAGCCTTCGGGGACGACCAGCCGGTCCGCTTCGGACTTGCCGCTGGTCAGCTTGTCCAGCAGGGCATGGAGGCTCATGCGCGAATCGAGGGTATACTCGCCGGCATGGATGTCCCCGGCCTGGCCGGTAACGGTCGCTACGGCGCGGAACCACAAGGGGCTGGCGATATAGCCCTTATCGGTCAGGATATCGCCGACTTCGGAAGCCGTCATGTCGCTGCGGACATGGACGTAGCCGCTCTTATAGGGCAGGAGGAAATTCGGGCCGAAATAGCCATAAGCCACGGCAGCGGCGCCGAGGCAGATGAGGCCGGCCAAGACGGCAACTATACGGCGGCCTTTCTTTTTGCGGGGAACGCGTCGTCCCTGATGAAGTTGTGTCGTTGTCTGTTTCTGTTGTTCCATAGGCTCTCTTATTTCTGTGCAGCCCAGGTACGGCTCTGCTGGGCTTTTTCTTCACTGTGATTGATGGCCTGGGCCTGTTTTTCCTGTTCATACCGGGCCTGGGCAGCAGCTTTGGCTGCCTGGAGCTGGGCCTGGACGGCCGGGTCGGCCTGGCTGACCGTCCCGTCGGCATTGACCGTCCGGGACGCATCGAGCTTAGCCTGCGCTTCCGAAACCTCATCGGCCAGGGACTGGAGTTCGCGGCTGTTCATGTCATGGCGCACGTCGGCTTCCAGGGGGACTGTCGGCGCCGGCTTGACATCGACGTAGACTTCGAACAGGCGCTGCCACGGCAGGGTGACATCGACGGTCTTGGGGTCGATGCCGAGATACGTCGACGCATAGCGCTGGAGCTGTTCCTTCGTGCGGCTCTGGAGCTCTTCGTTGAGCGTCGGGTAGTACTGGGTGACGACGCCGGCTTCCAGTTTCTGCTGCATGCGGTAGATGTAGTCGCGGACATTGGCCTGATAAGCCCAGTTGTCCAGGTACTGCGTCGTCAGCATGTCGCGGTGGGCATCGGCCGTCATGTACTTGGACAGGACGCCCTGAGCGATACCGTAGCCAACGGAGTTGCTGGCCGTATTCCAGCCGTTATAGGCGGCCAGGCGGTACATCATCTGATCCTGATAGAGGCCGTAGACCAGGGTGTTGTCGGAACCGTTGGAAAAGGCCATGTCGACGATGCTGACGGGGATGCCGAGGTTGACGGCCTTTTCGATCTGCGTCAGGAAATCCCGCGTCGACTGGAGCATGATCGGGAAGTTCTCGAAGTTGGCCGATTCCGTCGTCGACGTCGTCAGCGGCGTATTGACAGCTAGCAACAGGTCCGGCCGTTCGTTGTCGACCATAGTGCCGCCGATGGCTTCGACGTGGGACGCAATGGTCTTGCCAATGGCCTGGCCGTCGTAGCGGGGCACAGTCTTTTCACCGCCGCCCAAGGGATAGATGACGGTGATTTTGGGATGATAATTATTGAAATCGTTGCTGGCCCGGGTGATGAGCAGCAGGCCCAGCTGGTCGGCACCGGGGAAGGAGCCGAAAGCCGTCTTGGGGATGCCGTCACCGGCCATTTCCAGGTACTTCGATTCCAGCGACGACTGGGTGCTGACGGAATTGTCATCGTGGCCCAGGCTGTAATAGGTAAAGACACCTTTGCGGGCATCGTCGATGAGGCGGTAATTGATGCTCATGTTCTTGCGGCGCCGGTTATACCAGTCCTGCAGGTATTCCATCGGTACGCGGCGCATGATAGCGAACCAGTCGTTCCGTTCCTGCGGATTCAGGCCTTCTTCGTCCATCTTGGCCTGGAGCGACGCCAGCTGATAGATGTCGGACCCCATGGTCAGGTAATAGTCCGGTTCGACGCCTTTGCCGCCGGCCCAGGGACTGCGCATGACCGTACTGAAGACATAAATGGGTACCTTCTTGTGCGATTTATGCAGGGCTTCGACCTTTTCCAGGCGCGCCGTCAGCGTTTCCATGGGCAGATTATGCTTGCGCGAATCGACAAGGCCGCCATAGACCAGGGAATCGATGGACAGGACCATGGCGTCGGCCTTGCCGGCATTGGCATCGACCCAGGCCATGAGCTTATCCGGCGAACCGTGGAAATTCATGCCCGACAAATACTGGGCCGGCGGCGTCAGGACCTGATAGCCCGCCGCTTCGGCCGTACTGACCGTATATTCATAATCGACAGGACGGTCATCCTGGGGTACATATAAAATCGTCTTTGCCAGTGCAGCCGGCGAGGCACATAAAAAGAAAGACGCTACGGCCAGGCTGACTGCTTTCTGTAACAGATTCACGTTATCACTCCTAGTATGAAGAAAAAAAATTGTACCCTTTATTATATCACGGGCCTGGGGAAATTTGTAGAGGCCGTGGCCTGTGGTTCGTAGCTAGTTGCTAGTGGCTAGGGGCTAGGGGCTAGTGGCTAGTGGCGGGTCGCCTTCCCCAGGCTGCCCTACGCCCTCCGATGGCGGACGCGGCGGATCCTGGGGATATTGAGGTGCAGGCGGATGGCGACCAGGCGGATGGCGACGGTGACGGAAAAGCTGACAATAGCCCCGACTTCCAGGGGTACTTCAAAGGGGATGACCGCCCCGTAGAGAAAAATACTTCCCAGGAGGGACGCCGTCGCGTAGACCTCCTTGCGCAGGACGCCGGGGATGCGGCCGGCCAGGACGTCGCGGATGACGCCGCCGCCGACGGCCGTCAGGACGCCGAGGGTGATATCCAGGATCCAGTAGTCGGGATAGTAGAAACAGCCCAGGAGGGTCCCGGTGACCGTAAAGGAACCGAGACCGATGGCGTCGCAGACGAGATACCAGATGGAGAGCTTGCCGACGACGCGGCGCCACATGCGGATATTGAAATAGCGAACGATAATCGTGATGACGGCCATGGAGCCGAGGATGATCCATAGATAAATACTGTTCTTAAAGGCTGCCGGCGGGATATTGCCGATGAGGATATCGCGGATGATACCGCCGCCGACGGCTGTCGCCGCACTGAGGACGAAGATGCCGAACAGGTCCATGCGCCGGGAAATGGCCGCAAAGACGCCGGATACGGCAAAGGCTGTCGTCCCCAACAAGTCGAAAATCTGCCACCAAATGGCATCCATAATAGTTCCCCCTTCCCTTTTTTCGTGTTATGATAGACGTAAATTTTTTTACCAAGGAGATTCAACATGACCAAAGATGAATTTTATATGGGCAAAGCCCTGGCCGAAGCCAAGACGGCCTATGCCGTCGGGGAAATCCCTATCGGTGCCGTCATCGTCTATGAAAAGAAAGTCGTCGCCCGGGCCTATAACCTGCGCGAAAGCCTGCCTTGTGCTACGGCCCACGCCGAACTCTTAGCTATTGAAAAAGCCTGCCGCGCCTTGAACCGTTGGCGCCTGACAGGCTGTACCCTTTATGTGACCGTCGAACCGTGCCCCATGTGCGCCGGAGCCATCGTCAACAGCCGTCTGGACCGCGTCGTCTACGGCTGCGACGACCCCAAGGCCGGCGCCGTGCGCTCCCTGTTCCACCTCGTCGACAACGACTGCCTCAACCACCGGACCGAAGTCACAGCCGGCGTCCGCGCCGAGGAATGTGCGGCCCTGATGAAAGATTTCTTCCGCCAAAGACGAAAGAAATAGTGGTTCGTGACTCGTGGTTCGTAGGGGCCGTCCTGTGAAGGCGGCCCGCTCATGGCTCCCCTGATAGGGTAGCTGTCAGCGCAGCTGACTGAGAGGTTTTTCAAGGCAACCTCTCCGGCCTTACGGCCACCTCCCCTATTAGGGGAGGCATAATCCGCATGGGCCATCCCAAGCCATTCTAGCCCGTCAGGTGCCGACCAACGGAAGGCGCAGGACGGCTGCCAGAACGGACAGCCGTGGCTCATGGTCCGTGGCTCCCCTGATAGGGTAGCTGTCAGCGCAGCTGACTGAGAGGTTTTTCAAGGCAACCTCTCCGGCCTTACGGCCACCTCCCCTATTAGGGGAGGCATAATCCGCATGGGCCATCCCAAGCCATTCTAGCCCGTCAGGTGCCGACCAACGGAAGGCGCAGGACGGCTGCCAGAACGGACAGCCGTGGCTCATGGTCCGTGGCTCCCCTGATAGGGGAGCTGTCAGCGCAGCTGACTGAGAGGTTTTCAAGGCAACCCCTCCGGCCTTACGGCCACCTCCCTATCAGGGAAGGCTGGTACGCAGGTATTCCCGGAAGGCGTCTCCCAGGTCTTCCCGGCGCAGGGCGTATTCGACAGTAGCTTTGAGGAAGCCCAGTTTATTGCCCGTGTCGTAGCTGCGGCCGCTGAAGGTATAGGCGTAGACCGCTTCCCGGTCGGCCATGAGGCGCAGGGCATCGGTGAGCTGGATTTCGCCGCCCTTCCCCGGCTGGACGCGGCGCAGGATTTCAAAGATATCCGGTGTCAGGATGTAGCGTCCCAAGGCAGCCAGGCGGCTCGGCGCTTCGTCGACAGCCGGTTTTTCGACCATGTCGATGAGCTTGACGACGCGGTCGTCGTCGGTCGGCTGGCCCTGGACGATGCCGTAGCGCGACACCAGTTCCTGAGGCACTTCCTGGCAGCCGAGCATGGTCGCCCCTAAGCGGCTGAAAGCTTCCATCATCTGCTTCAGCGCCGGTTTCTCCGGATTATAGATGACGTCGTCGCCCAAGAGGACGGCAAAAGGTTCATTATCGATGAACGATTCGGCACAGCGGATGGCGTCGCCCAGTCCGCGCATGTGTTTTTGGCGGATGTAGTGGACGTTGATCGACGAAATATCCTGAACCAGGTGCAGCAGCTGGTCTTTCCCCTGCTGACGCAATTGCAGTTCCAAATCGATATTGGTGTCGAAATGGTCTTCAATGGCCCGCTTGCCATGGCCGGTGATGATGAGTATTTCTTCGATGCCGCTCTGCAGGACTTCTTCGACGATATACTGGATGACCGGCTTGTCGACAATGGGGATCATTTCCTTGGGGATGGCCTTGGTGACTGGCAAAAAGCGTGTCCCATAGCCTGCCGCCGGGATGACGGCCTTACGAATTTGTTTCTGCATGATATCCTTCCCTTTCTACCGCAGCCAGAGCACTGGCAATGACGTCGTCCATGTCGTAATATTTGTATTCTGCCAGGCGGCCGCCGAAGATGACGTTGTATTCATGGCGGGCCAAGGCTGCATATTTACGGTACAGTCCCTGATTGGCATCATCGTTGACCGGGTAATACGCTTCCTGGCCGGACTGCCATTCGGCCGGATATTCCTTAGTGACATACGTCACAGGCTGTCTGCCAAATTCAAAATGCTTGTGCTCGATAGTCCGCGTATATGGCGTTTCCCGGTCGGTGTAATTCATGACTGCCACACCTTGATGGTTGACTTCGTTATAACGTTCTGTTTCAAAATGTAAGCCCCGATAAGCCAGATGGCCCAAGCGGTAGCCAAAATACTCGTCAATCGGGCCGGTATAGACGACTTTGCGGGCTACATCCAGGTATGACGCCCGTTCCCGGTTATAATCGACACCGGTCCGCACTTCGATGCCATCCAGGAGGGCGTCGATGAGGACGTTATAACCGCCTTTGGGAATCCCCTGATACTCGTCGTCGAAATAATTGTTGTCAAAGGTATAGCGTACGGGCAGGCGCTTGATGATGAAGGCCGGCAATTCCTTACAGCTCCGGCCCCACTGCTTTTCCGTATAGCCTTTGATCAGTTTCGCATACACATCCGTGCCGATGAGGGAAATGGCCTGTTCTTCCAGGTTCTCCGGCTCCGTGATGCCCGCTGCCCGGCGCTGGCCTTCAATCTTGGCCGCTGCCTGTTCCGGCGTGATGATGCCCCACATCTTGGCAAAAGTATTCATATTGAAAGGCAGGTTGTACAGTTCGCCCTTATAATTGGCAACAGGCGTATTGATAAAATGATTGAATTTAGCGAACTGATTGACATACTCCCAGACCCGCAGGTCCGACGTATGGAAGATATGGGCGCCATAGCGATGGATATGGATGCCGTCCTTTTCTTCACAATAGACATTGCCGCCGACCTGGTCCCGCCGTTCCAGGACCAGGCACTGCCGGCCGGCCTTATGCATCTCGTGGGCAAAGACACAGCCAAAGAGGCCGCTGCCGACGATGACGTAATCGTACATAGTTTAGTTCCTCATTTCGTTGTTAATCGCTTGTGGGAATCCCCTGTCCGTGAACCGCAGTCCGCAGGCCGCAGGCCGCTTCGTAGGGGCCGTCCTAAGCCTTTTTGGCCCGTCAGGTGCCGACCAACGAGAGGCGCAAGACGGTTGCCAAAACGGACAGCTGTGGCTAGGCGGCCCGCTTGTTCCATATTCATGAACCGCAGGCTGGCACGCCATACAGGCTTTCGGCCTGGCAGACGGCGCGGCGGATGGCTTTTTCTACGACGTAGGCCGCGATGGTGCCGGTCAGGCTCAATTCAGCCGAAACGCTGCCGACACTGGCTGCATAGAGAGAATCGCCGTCAGCCGTCGTATTGACGGGACGGATGGCGCGGACGATGCCGTTGCTGCCCAGGGCGGCGATTTTCTTGAGCTGGGCCTTGTCGAACCGCCCATTAGTGACGACAGCGCCGATAGTCGTATTGGTCGTCGTTCCGACGGCGCGCTGGGAAAAGAGGGTCGGCGTCTGGCCCGCTTCTTCCAGCATGACCCGCCGCGTGTCGGCAAAGCCCTGGCCGTCGCGGCTGCGCATGCCGGCCAGGATCTGCCCCTGTTCGTCGAGGACATCGCCGACGGCGTTGACGGCGACGACGGCACCGACCTGGAGGTCGCCGACCTGGACGGCATAAGCGCCGAGACCGGATTTCATCATAGAGTCCGGACCGCAGAGCTTGCCGACCGTCGCCCCTGTGCCGGCGCCGTAGCAGCCTTCACGGAAGTCCCCCGTTTCCGCTGCCTGGCAGGCCGCATAGCCCATGGCCGCATCGGGACGGACGTTGTCGCCGCAGCCCAGGTCATAAATGCACGACTCGACGACGAGAGGCACCTTGCAGATACGCGTATCGAAACCGATGCGCTGTTCTTCCAGGTACTGCATGACCCCTGTCGAGGCATTGAGGCCAAAGGCACTGCCGCCGCTGAGCAGGATGGCGTGGATGCCCGACGCAGCCGCCATGGGACTGAGGAGTTCCGATTCCCGGCTGGCCGGGCCGCCGCCGCGGACATCGACGGCGCAGGGCGCGCTATCGGGAAATACCAAGACCGTGCAGCCCGTGCCGCCTTGGCGGTCCTGGGCATTACCCAGGCGGAACCCGTTCGTCCGGGCCATGGCTAACATATCTATTTCTTTCATGATGACACTTCCCTTTATTTCATTTTTTCAAAGTCTTTCCAGAGCATACTGGGCTGGATGCCCGTATTGTTCTGGTATTTACCGTGTTTATAGGTATCGTATTCCCCGTCGATATCGTGGTAGTAAATCTGGCAGATTTCGACATTGGGATAAATGCGGATAGGCTGGACGCAGAAGATTTCCAGCGTCCAGTAGCCGGCAAAGCCGACGTCGCCGAACCCGGCCGTGACGTGGATGAAGACGCCCAGACGGCCAACGGACGACCGGCCTTCGAGCATGGGGATATAGCCATCGGTACGGGTATATTCGTTGGTCCGCCCCAGGTAGAGCTTGTTGGGCTGCAAGACGTAGCCCGACTTGGGAATATAGATGGTCGAAGCCGGATTGGGCTTGGCCATGTCTAATTCATTATGGTCATAGACCATGAGCTCGTTGTGCAGGGACAGATTATAACTATTGGGATTGACCCGTTCCGGATGGAAGGGTTCAATGATGATTTCCTTACCTAAATGCTTGACAATTTCCTTGCCTGATAAAATCATGAGTGCCACTCACTTTCTTTAGTAAATTCAACTCTTATGATATAGCAAAACCGGCTCGATGTCCACGGCGCGATGGGCCGGTTTTTCTTTCCCTGTCTCAAAGAAGTCTTCCACGTAGAAAGTGACTCTCTCCCCTTCTTGCGGGCGGACGCGGTACAGCGACGACGTGCGGAAATAGTACTGACTGCCCTCACGGTCCTTGAGGAAGCCGGCCTTGCCGCCGGGAAGGATCCGCTCGATACGCCCTTTATGGCAGGTCTGGCCGGCATGTTTCCCGGCCATCCAGAATTGATGCAGGCCGTCCATCAAGTCCCGCCGGTTCGGTTCGGGAAAGGCATAGCTGTCGACTTTGGCAATGAGTTCGGCTTTGACCTTCCAGTGCTGGTCCTGCCGCACGTCCCGGGCCAGGAGATAATGATAATAGGCCATTTTCTCATAGCCGCCCATATTCTCCAGGGCCTGGGCGAACTGGACCAGGAAATTGACTTTGCCCTTAAATTCACCGCCGGCCAGAAAAGCCGACGCCCCGTAGCGGCGCATAGCCGCACTATCGCCTTCCGCCTGGGACGCAAAGAACAGGCCGCGGTAGAGGATCCAGTGCTGCTTATATTTCAGCAGGTTCTCCAGGCGCTGCCGCCCTTCTGCAACCTGGCCCTGGCGCAGCTGGCAGAGGGCGATGCGGTAAGAGAACCAGATGTCATTGTCATGATGGAGCTGAGGGAAATAGTTCAGTGCCTGCTGGCACAACGTAATGCAGTCGTCATACTTTTCTTCCTTGACCAGGATGCGGCTCATGAGGGAGTACCACCGTTCCCGGTCCGACGCGATGACCCGTTCCCGCCCTTTCAAAGTCACGGTCTTTTCCTGGTCCGGCAGCTGATCCGGGTCAAGGCGGCGCAGATAGGCACCCATGAGATTGGCCTGGCCGGGCTTGTTCTTGAGGACATCGACCATGCGCCATACGGCCAGGGCATACGGACTGTACGCTTCCTGCCGGCTGTACTTCAGGATGGCATCGACAGCGCGGCGAAAATCAGCCGGCGAATGGGTCCGTTCATCGAACTTCTGGATATACAGATAATAGAGGCACCAGCAGTAAATCCCATGCAGGTTGGTAAAATCCGGAAAGGCAATCATGCCGGCCCGGGCGATTTCCCGGCCTTTCCGGTACTGCTTCGTCTTGCGCAGGGCATAGGCATAATAGTAATAATCCCAGCAAGTCCAAGACCCATCGGGAGCGGCCTTGCCGTACATAGCCAGGACCTCGTCATAACGACCGTCGCGGCAGGCCTGGCGGGCAGCAAAAGAATCCATGGAACCACCTCCGTATTTTTTCACAGCATTTCGTATAGATATGGGTATTATAACATGCAATGGATATAATGTGATAAAACAGCCATTCAACAAGTGTTTGAGTGCTTATAGGTGCTTATAAGGTAATACT